>WNFF01000106.1_pt1 | contig 89629 bp, 93 predicted proteins | sample 5400441 | NCBI WGS metagenome assembly WNFF01 (sample SAMN13153345, study PRJNA577476) | soil metagenome | isolation source: 120 cm saprolite under Douglas fir tree site 2 hole 3 replicate 1 | place: USA:California | collected 2015-04-18 | reverse complement strand
GATGCCGACGCGCCCCAGCAGCGTCAGGATCACCGGCAGCTGGAAGGCGATGCCGAAGGCGAAGATGAGCTTCATCATCAAGGTCAGATAATCCTCGACCTTGGGCAGGAGCTCGATCGCGGCGTGGCCGTCGCCGCCCGCCTGTTGCATGCTCAGAGAAAATCGCGCCAGCATGGGCCAGACCAGGGCATAGACGACAACAGAGCCGAGCAGGAAGAAGATGGGAGTCGCCACGAGGTAGGGCAGGAAGGCCTGCTTTTCGTGGCGATAAAGGCCGGGCGCGACGAACATGTAGATCTGCGTCGCAACGACCGGGAACGATATGAACGCCGCCCCGAACATCGCGAGCTTGAGCTGGACGACGAAATATTCGAGCAGGCCGGTATAGATGAACTTGGAGTCCGGGCCCGCCACCCAAACGAACGGCCAGGTCAGCACGTCGTAGATCGTCTTGGCGAAGAAGAAGCAGCCGACAAACGCAATGCCGAAGGCGATCAGCGCCTTGATCAGCCGCGAACGCAGCTCGATCAAGTGTTCCATCAGCGGCGCTTTGCTCGCCTCGATCTCCTTCTCGTCGTCCTCGCGGCTCATGCGGGTTTGCCATCGGGCTTGGCGGCATCGGCGGTTGCCGGCTCGGGCGCCGCCGAGGGCGGCGCGGCGGCATCCGTGGCTGGCAGCGCGGCGCCGGCCGGCGAGGTGCTGGGTTCCGCCGCGACCGGCGGGCTCGGCGTGGCCGCGCCTGCGGTGTCGACCATCGCGCTCTCGATCTGCTGCTGCGTGCTTTCCAACTCCCGTTTGACCTCGCTGACGGGATCGAAACTCGCGTAGCTCTGCGCCTGGCTCGTCATCTCGTCGACCTGCTTCTTGAGGTCGGCCATCTCCGCCTCGCGCATCGCCTCCTGAAATTGGCTTTGGAACTCGGAGGCCATGCGGCGCAGCTTGCTCATCCACTGCCCGAGCGTGCGCAAGACGGTCGGCAGCTCCTTCGGCCCGATCGCAATCAGCGCGACGATGCCGATGAGCAGGAGCTCGCTCCAACCGATCTCGAACATGGAGGCTTCAACTCCGAGAGGCGCGCAGTGCGCAGGCCCCCCTCCGATCCACGCGTCCGCAGGGTTGTTGCCGCGGCGTGCAGCCGCTCAGCCCGCCTTGCGCGTCTCGGTGACGGTCGCCGTTGGAGCGGGCGCTGGCTGGTGGTCGATCGTCTTCGGGTCGGTCTTGACGGGCTCGGTCTCGGCTTTTTCTTCCTCCGTCAGCCCTTTCTTGAACGACTTGATGCCCTTGGCGAAATCGCCCATCAGCTCCGAGATCTTGCCACGTCCGCCGAACAGCAGCAGGCCCACGGCCAGAACCAGAATCCAGTGCCAAATGCTCATCGAACCCATGCGCAACTCCTCCGCGTCGACGAGACCGCACGCCCGTCTCGTCTCTCGGCTTTGACCAGAAGCTAGGCTCCGGGCGCGGCAAAAACAAGGACTTCGCCCGCGCGCTTGCGCCGCCGCGCAGCCGCCATCGCGGCCCGCAGGCCGCGGAACCGCGCAGCTCAGCGGCGTTTCGCCGCGTTAACGCAAATCGATCGTCTTCCGCACCGCGGTTCCGCGCTCCCCGCAGTCATTGCCGGGCTTGGCCCGGCAATCCATCCCCTAGAATGACTCGCTTCTTTTCGATGGATGCCCGGGTCATAAGCGCGTTTACGCGCGTCTTCGACGCGCTTCTGCCCGGGCATGACGACATAAGGACACCACCCCCCCCCATCACTCCTCGCCGGTGCGCTCCGGCGGCGGCGCGAGGCCGAGATCGAGATCGCCGGGTTCCAGCGGGTCCTCGTCATCGTGCAGGGCCGGATCGTCCGACGGCATCGGCACCGAGAAGCCGGGCGGCAGCCGCCCGTCGAGCAGGCCCGAGCCCTTGAGTTCCTCGAGCCCCGGCAGGTCGCCCACCGCATCGAGCCCGAAATGCGACAGGAACGCCTCGCTGGTGCCGTAGGTCACCGGGCGGCCGGGGGATTTGCGCCGCCCGCGTGGGCGAACCCAGCCGGTCTCGAGCAGCACGTCGACCGATCCCTTGGAGGTCGTCACCCCGCGGATCTCCTCGATCTCCGCCCGCGTCACCGGCTGGTGATAGGCGATGATGGCGAGCGTCTCGATTGCCGCGCGCGAGAGCTTGCGCGTCTCGACCGTCTCTTTGCTCAACAGCCAGGAGAGATCGCTGGCGGTGCGGAAGGTCCACTTCCCGCCGATTCGAACGAGATGAACGCCGCGCGTGGCGTATTCCTCCTGCAGGCGCAGCAGCGCCGCGTGCACATCGACCCCTTGCGGCAGCCGCTCCGCCAGCGACGCCTCGTCGAGCGGCTCGGCCGAGGCGAACAGCATCGCCTCCAGCAGGCGAAGCTCTTCGGCCCGCGGTTCGGCCGCATTGTCCGGCTCGTCGTCCGGCATCACCACTTTCAACTTCGGCATCGCTGGCCCTCCTCTATTCCTTGCCGTCCGCGGGCGGCGCCGCCACGCCGCCCGGATCAGCCACCCCATTTTCAGCCGGTTGACGCTTGCGCACGTAGAGCGGCGCAAACGCCCCCTGCTGGTGCATCTCCATCACGCCCTCGCGCACCATTTCGAGGGTGGAGGCAAAGCTCGACGCAAACACCGTCGGCGCGAGCGACGGCTCGACCACGTACGAGATCAGAAACTCGTCGAGCCGCGTCCAATCGGGTGAGCGCCCGATCAGCCGCTCGAGCGCTTCGCGCGCCTCGGCCAGCGACCAGACGGTGCGCTTGACCAGGCGCACGTGCGCGAGAGCCGACTTTTGCCGTTGTTGCGCATAAGCCGAGAGCAAATCGTAGAGTGTCGCCGAATATTGCGGGTGCTTGATGTGCGCGATCGGCTCGGGCTGGCCGCGCCGGAACACGTCACGATCGAGCTGCGCGCGGCCGAACAGGCGCTCGGCAACGTCGCGGATGGCTTCAAGACGCTTGAGCCGCAACGCCAGCGCGACCGCCATATCCTCGGCACTCTGCCCTTCGGGCGCGTTCGTTTCCGGCAACAACAGGCGCGACTTCAAATAGGCGAGCCATGCCGCCATCACGAGGTAATCGGCCGCCAGCTCGAGTCTCAGCTTGCGCGCCTCCTCGATGAAGGCGAGATACTGGTCCGCAAGCGCCAGGATCGAAATTTTAGCGAGGTCGACCTTCTGCTGGCGCGCGAGCGCGAGCAAGAGGTCGAGCGGGCCTTCGAAACCCTCGACATCGACCACCAATGCCGGCTCGCTCGTTGCCCGGTCCGCTGCAATGTCGGCTTCGAATTGGATCTCGTCGGGGTTCATGAGATCGCCCTCCGGGCACTCGCGCCGTTATCGATCAGCGCCGCCCATTCGGCGCGCAACGCTGCAGGATCATCCTTGACGACACGCCCGCGCCGCGCGAGCGCGGCGTCCGCCCGGGCCGCGGCTTCGCCGGTGAGCACGGGCACGGCGGATGCGACCGCCCGCATCTCGTCAAGCTCGCCGTTGCAATGGAGGACGACGTCGCAACCCGCCGCTATCGCTGCGCGCGAGCGCGCCTCGATCGAGCCGGACAAGGCCCCCATGGAGATATCGTCGCTCATCAGCAGACCACGAAATCCCAGCCAGTCCCGAATCACATCCCGGACCAGAGTGACCGAAGTCGTGGCCGGAGCAATAGGATCGATAGCCGTGTATACGATATGGGCGGTCATCCCAAGCGGTAGATCAGAGAGGGGGCGGAACGCGGCAAAGTCGGTGGTCCTCAGCGTTTCGCGGTCGGTCTCGACGATGGGGAGCGCGCGGTGGCTGTCGGCGGTGGCGCGGCCATGCCCAGGAATATGCTTGAGCACCGGCAGGACCCCGCCGGCCAGCAAGCCGTCGGCCACCGCGCGCGCCAGCAAGGCCACCTTCTCCGCGGTGTCCCCATAAGCTCGATCGCCAATGATGGAATCCGCGCCGGCGACGGGCACATCGGCGATCGGCAGGCAATCCACATCGACCCCGACCGCCGCGAGATCGGCGGCGATCAGCCGGGCGCCGAGATACGCGGCCTTTATCCCCTCCGCCGCGTTGCGGTCGTAGACGCGGCCGTAGGCGGCACCGGGCGGATAGGACGGCCAATGCGGCGGTCCGAGCCGCTGGACGCGGCCGCCTTCCTGGTCCACGAACACCGGCGCTTCGCGCCCGACCGCGTCGCGAATCGACGCCGTCAGGCGGCGCACTTGCGCCGGCGTCTCGATGTTGCGCTTGAAGAGAATGAACCCCCACGGCTCGCGCTCGCGCAGCAACGTGCGCTCGGCGGGCGTCACCGTCGTACCCGCAAGCCCAGTGATGAAAGCGCGTACCGCCATCGGCGCGGATTAGCCCGCGCCTGCCGCAAGGGTCAGGCGCAACTCAGTTGTTCGGAACCACGCATTGGCCGCCGGCGGCCTTGTAGGTGGCGCAGAACTGGCTCGCCTCTTGGGCCGATGTAAAAGGCCCAACCAGGGTCCGGTAGAAGACCCCTTTGCTGCCCAGGTCCGCGCGGCGAATGATCGGCTGCAGGTCGCCAAGCTCGTTCGGGAATTTTGCCTGCAGGCTGCGGAAGGAGGATTGCGCTTCCGCCTCGCTCTTCTGCGAGGAGAGCTGCACCACGAAGCCACCCGCCGTGTTCTCCGTCGCCTCAGGCGCGCTCCGAGTGGAGGGCGGCGGCGCCGCTGCGGTGCGAGCGCGGGCCGGCGGGGCCGCGGCCGGTTCGCTCGGCTGCGGCTCGAGCGAGATCGGGCCGCTGTTGCGCGCCGCCGAGGCCGTTGCCGCTTTCGGGGCGGCCGGCGACGCATTCGGGGCGGCCGGCACCGCACTCAACCGCGCCGCGGCAGCCGCCTGCGCGGCCGCAGGCTGGCTCGTCACCGGCTTCCCGCTTACATCGGATGCATCCGGGTGAATGACCACGGTGCGGACCTTCTTGGGCTCGGTCGATGCGCCCGCACCCTGCCCCGGCGCGACCGGCGCCGGCAACGCGACGCGCGGAGCGGCCTGGGTTCCGGGCTCCTTGAGCGCAACCGGCTCCTCCTGCTTCGACACGATCCGTTCGGCGTTGGCCGACCGACCCTGCGCGAGGTTGCTCGATTGCGGATCGCCGGCGCTCTCGGGCACGATCTTTGTCGGCGTGGAGTTGTCGGCCGTGATGACCGGCGGCGGTTGGGTCGAACTGGGATTGCCGTAATAGCTCCGGTAGGCATAGGCGCCGGCGGTGCCGAGCACGGCGCAACCGATGAGGGCGAGCGCGGTGGCGAAGCCGCCACGCCGCGCGCGCGGCGCGTCGTCATACGCCTCGTGTTCATGCGGCTCGAGCGGCACGTCGTCCTGGTAGGCGTACTCGGCCTCCTGAGCGTCATATTGGCCGCCATCCGTGCCGTCGTCTTCGTAGTGCTGGCTCTGCTCGTGCTGCTGGCTCTGCTCGTACTGCTGGCTCTGCTCGTACTGCTGGCTCTGCTCGTACTGCTGGTTCTGCTCGTACTGCTGGTTCTGCTCGTCGTAGTGCTGGTTCTGCGGGTCCGCCCCGCGCTGGGGCTCGTCATAGAATCGGCTGTCGGCGCGCCAACCCGCGGGCTCCGGGGCCGGCGGCTGGGCGTAATCCCGGCCCGTCCCATGGGCCGAGCGGCGCGGCATGTCGCCGGCGGCAAAGTGCGGTTCGCGCACCGGGGCGGCCTGCCAGTCCTCCGGCGCGGTCGCCGGCGCGTCGTGCGCTTCTCCCTGCCGCTCGCGCGAATTGCTTCGCCCGAGATCGGCGAATGGATCGCTCTGCCCGAGCAGACGGGCAAGCTCGGCCAGCGGATCGCGGGCACTTGCCTCCTCGCTCGGCCGCGGCGGCTCGGCCGCGCGACGATATGGATCATTGGAGCGATAACGTCGTAACGTATTGTCGTCGGCCATACTCATCCCCGTTTCCGGTACACTGGCGCCGCACCCGGTCGGTTGCGCGACGGATCCATCGAGCGGGGGTCCATCTGCCCTTACGCACCGAGCGAGCTAACGCATCTCCTCGGGGGCCTCGACGCCGAGCAGCCTCAGCCCTGACGCGAGAACGGTGACCACGCCCTCCACCAGCGCAAGGCGCGCCATGGTCATTTGTGGATCATTCTGGATAATGAAGCGTAAATATGACGCATCATTTCCGCGATTCCACTGCGCGTGGAAATCACTTGCAAGATCATAGAGATAGAAGGCGATGCGGTGCGGCTCATGGGCGATTGCGGCCGCTTCGATGAGGCGCGGGTAGAGCGCGAGCCGCCGCATCAGCGCAAGCTCGCCGGAATCTTCTAAGCGCTCGAGCGGCGCGCCCGCGAGCAGGAAGGCCCGCGCCGCCGCCGGCTCGCTCGGCAGATCGGCGACGACTTCGCGCGCGTTGCGCAAAATCGATTGGCCGCGGGCGTGGCCGTACTGGACGTAGAACACCGGATTGTCGCGGGACTGCTCGATCACCCTGGCGAGGTCGAAATCGAGCGCCGCGTCGTTCTTGCGGTAGAGCATCATGAACCGCACGGGGTCCTTGCCGACTTCATCCACGACGTCGCGTAACGTCACGAACTCCCCCGTGCGCTTTGACATTTTCACCGGCTCGCCGCCGCGTAACAGTTTCACCAATTGCACGATCTTGATGTCGAGCTCCGCGCTCGGAGCTTGCGTGACCGCCCGCACCGCCTTGACCGCCGCTTGCACGCGCTTGACGTAGCCGCCGTGATCGGCGCCCCACACGTCGATCATGCTGGCGAAGCCGCGATCGACCTTGTTCTTGTGATAGGCGATGTCGGAGGCGAAATAAGTGTAGCTGCCGTCCGATTTCATCAGCGGCCGGTCGACGTCGTCGCCGAAGTCGGTGGCACGAAACAGCGTCTGCTCGCGATCCTCCCAGTCCTCCACCGGGGTACCCTTCGGCGGCGGCAGCCGTCCTTCATACACGTAGCCGGCGCGCCGCAGCGCGGCGATGGTCTCGCCCACCTGATCGCGCGGACCTTCGATGAGCGAACGTTCGGAGAAGAAGACGTCGTGCACGACGTTGAGCGAGCGGAGATCGTTGCGAATATCCGCCATCATCATGTCGATGGCGCGATCGCGGACGAGCGGCAGCCACTCCGTCTCCGGCTTGTCCTTCAAGCTCGCCCCATAGCGGGTGGCGAGTTCCGCCCCCACCGGCTTGAGATAGTCGCCGGGATAGAGGCCTTCCGGTATGGCGCCGATGTCCTCGCCCAGCGCCTCGCGGTAGCGCAGGAATGCCGAGCGTGCGAGCGCGTCGACCTGCGCGCCGGCATCGTTGATGTAGTATTCGCGCGTGACCTCAAAGCCGCTGAAGGCGAGCAGATTGGTGAGCGCGTCGCCGAACACCGCGCCGCGGCAATGGCCGACGTGCAGAGGCCCGGTCGGGTTGGCGGAGACGTATTCGACGTCGACCGCGGTGCCTTGGCCGATGTCGCTGCGCCCATAATTCGCACCCGTTGCGAGCACCGCGCGCAGTGCGTCGATCCACGCCGCCGGCTTGAGCGTCAGGTTGATGAAACCCGGACCCGCGACCTCGGCCTTCGCCACCAGTTCGTCGCCGCGCAGTTTGGCTGCGATCGCTTCCGCCAATGGGCGCGGCTTTGAGCCGGCATCCTTGGCCAGCACCATGGCCGCATTGGTCGCCATGTCGCCGTGCGCGCTCTCGCGCGGCGGCTCGACCACGATGCGCGATTGGTCGATTCCCGCGGGCAGCATACCGTCTGCGGCCAGCGCGTTCGTGGCGGCACGCACTTTGTCCAGCACCGCGGCAAAAATGTTCTGGTCGCTCATGGTCGGCAGGCTAGTGTCCCGATTCCGAAGTTCGCAAGCCCTTGCGGCACACTCTCGTGCGAACTTCGGAATCAAAGGGACACTAGCACTTATGACTCTAGTGTGGTTTTTGGATTTGAAGTTCCTATACGAGCTCGCTGCAAATGCGTAGGAACTTCAAATCCACCACACTAGTGTCCCGATTCCGAAGTTCGCAAGCCCTTGCGGTACACTCCCTGGCGAACTTCGGAAGGTCGCGCCGCCTAACGCAATTCCGGTGTCGAGTCAAAAAGCCGCGCGTGCTCCATGAGCGCGTAGCGGTCGGTCATGCCGGCGATGAAATCGGCGATGTGGCGCGAGCGCGCGGCCGCATCGCCGCTGTCGACAATCTGCGCCCATTCCGCCGGCATGTCGTCGGGCTGTTCCAGATAGCGGGCGAACAGCGCGCAAACGAGGCCCTCCGCGTCGCCCATGATGCGCATGATGCGATCGTGGCGATACATCCGCGGATAGAGAAAGCCCTTGATGGCGCGGTCGGCCTCGGCCATGGCGGACGAGAAGGCGCCGACCGGATGCGCGGCGTGACGCACGTCGTCGGCCGAGCGCGGCGCCAGTGCCCGCAGGCGAGCGCCGGTTTCCGCGATGACGTCCTCGATCATCTGCGTGATGAGCCGGCGCACCAGTTCATGCACCAGCCGCGACGGATCGAGCGTCGGATGCTCCTTGCGGATTTGGCGCAGAATGTCGCGGATGAGCGGAACTTCGGCGAGATCCTCGACCGCGAACAGGCCGGCGCGCAACCCGTCATCGATGTCGTGGGCGTCGTAGGCGATATCGTCGGCGATGGCGGCGATCTGGGCCTCGGCGCTGGCAAAGCTCCATAGCTCCAGGTCCTGCGTCCTGCCATGGAGCGCGATGGCGTGCGGCAGCCCGCGCTCGCGATAAGGCCCGATCGGGCTGCCGTCGGCAAGCGTGAGCGGGCCATTGTGCTTGACCAGCCCTTCGAGCGTCTCCCAGGACAGGTTCAATCCGTCGAAAGTGGGATAGCGCTTCTCGAGCGCGGTCACCACGCGCAGCGTCTGCGCATTGTGATCGAAGCCGCCGCAGGCGGCGAGGCAGCGATCGAGCGCGCGCTCGCCGGCGTGGCCGAAGGGGGGATGGCCGAGGTCGTGGGCGAGCGCCAACGCCTCGGCCAGATCCTCGTCGAGCCCGAGCGCGCGAGCGAGCGAGCGCGCGATCTGGGCAACCTCGAGCGTATGGGTCAAACGGGTGCGAAAGTGGTCGCCTTCGTGAAAGACGAAGACCTGGGTCTTGTGCGCGAGCCGCCGGAAGGCGGTCGCATGGATGATGCGGTCGCAATCGCGGCGGAAGGCGTTGCGGGTCGCGCTCACGGGCTCCGGGTGGAGCCGGCCGCGGCTCCTGCCCGGAGCGGACGCATAGGGGGCGCGCGCAAGCGCCGCTTCGACCGCCATGCCCGACCGCCAATTGACCAAAGCCCCGCGCGCACTTAACTATCGGTCAGGCCCGCTGGCAATCATTGGTATGCGGATGGACGACATTACGGTCACCGAACGGGCGGCGCGCCGGATCGGCGAGATTTTAGGCCGCGAGCCGCCAGGCACCATGCTGCGCGTGAGCGTGGAGGGCGGCGGGTGCTCCGGTTTCCAGTATAAGTTCGACATGGACCGTGCCCAGGCCGCCGACGATCTGGTGATCCGGCGCGACGGCGCGACGGTGCTGATCGATCAGGTTTCGGTCGGCTATCTGGCCGGTTCCGAGATCGATTTCGTCGATGACCTGATCGGCGCCTCGTTTCGCATCAACAACCCGCAGGCGACGGCGTCCTGCGGTTGCGGGACCAGCTTCTCGCTCTGATCATTGAGTTGGCTTTAGTCCCGCCGCCCTGGCGAGCGCACCGGTCGTGCCGATTTCCGCCTGTACCTGCGCATCGAACTCGGCCGGCGTTAGCGGCATCGGCTCCATGCCCAGCGTTTCCAAACGCTCCTTGACGTTCGCGGATTGCATCGTCTTCACCGCTTCGCGATGGAACTTCTCGATAATATCGCGCGGCGTCTTTACCGGCATGAACGCACCAATCCAGAACGGATAATCGGAATTGGGAAATAGCTCGAGCACGCTCGGCACGTCGGGCAACAGCGCGGCGCGTTTCGGGCTGCTTACCGCGAGGGCTACAAGCTTGCCTTCGCGGACCTGCGGCAGCGCTGTGCCGAGCGGACAGAAATAGAACTCGGCTCGTCCCGAAAGGACCTCGGCGAGCGCTTCGGCACCGCCCCGAAATGGAATATGCACGGCATCAAAACCGGCGGCCATGCGAAAGCGCTCGGCACTTAGATGGGTGGCGGTCCCCACGCCCGCCGAGGCAAAATTGAAGGAGCCAGGCCTCGCCTTGGCGGCGGCGACCAGATCGTGCGCCGTCTTGAAACCCTTCGATGGCGAGACCACCAACACGTTCGGACTCGTTCCGAGCGAGACCACCGCCGCGAAATCGGCGGCGGTATCGTACGACGCATTCGGATAAACCGTGGGCACCAAGGTATGTGCCGAGGAGGTGGCTAGCAGCGTATAGCCGTCAGGCTCCGCCTTGGCGACCATGCCGCCAGCGATCGTCGTTCCGCCGCCGCCGCGGTTCTCGACCACGATCGGTTGCCCGAGCTGCGCCGACAATGGCTCGAAGACGACGCGCGGGATGACGTCGGTCGCGCTGCCGGCGGCAAAAGCGACGATCGCGCGGACCGGCTTGCTCGGCCAAGTCTGTGCGACCGCCTCGCTGCCCCAACCGAGCAGCAAGGCCGAGATCACAAGCGACCAGCGCGGCATGCAGCATTCCCTCCTCGCCTGCCGATGGCAGGAAGGAAGCAAAGGCCGCGCCATCCGAGAGGCGCCGGGGTCGCTGTTCAAAATCACTCGGCGGCGACGACAGTCGGGCGCTCGGCGTGTTCCGGCACCTCCCGCAGCTGCGGCTCGAGCCGGTACTTGAGCATGCGGTCGATGCGGTCGAGATAGATATAGATGACCGGCGTGATGAAAAGCGTCAGCAGCTGCGAGAGCAGAAGTCCGCCGACCACGGCGACGCCGAGCGGCTGACGCATTTCGGCCCCGGCCCCGGTGCCGAGTGCGATCGGCAGCGTGCCGAAGATCGCCGCGAACGTCGTCATCATGATCGGCCGGAAGCGCAGAAGCGCAGCCTCGCGGATTGCGGCCTGCGCGCCCATGCCCACGCGCCGCCGCTCGATCGCGAAGTCGATCATCATGATGGCGTTCTTCTTCACGATGCCGACCAGCATGACGATGCCGATCATGGCGATGACCGAGAGGTCCATGTTGAACATCATCAGCACCAGCAGCGCGCCGACGCCGGCGGAGGGCAAGCCGGAAATGATAGTGATCGGATGAATGAAGCTCTCGTAGAGAACGCCGAGCACCACATAGGCGGCGAAGACCGCGGCCAGGACCAGCACGCCCTGCCCTCTGAGCGAGTCCTGGAACACCTGCGCCGAGCCTTGGAAGCCGGTGCTGACGGTAATCGGTAGGCGGGATTCGCGCTCGATGTCCTTGATGGCGTCGACCGCCTGCCCGAGCGAATAGCCGGGCGCGAGGTTGAACGAGATCGTCACCGCGGGCTGATTGCCCTGGTGATTGACCTGCATTGGCCCGACCGCGGACACCACCCGGGTAACCGCCGAGAGCGGGATCGACGTCCCGGACGGGATGCCGTTTCCGTTCACGCCGGCCCCGGGCCCGGTGCCGGCACCGGCGCCACCGGCCACGTTGGTCTTCACGAAGATGTTCTGCAGCTGCGAAGCGTCCGCTTGAAACCGCGGTTGGCTCTCGAGGATGACCTGATAATCGTTGGTCGGCGTGTAGATGGTCGCGACTTGGCGCGCGCCGAAGGCGTTGAACAGCTCCTGACGGATCTGGTCGATGGTGATACCGTAGACGCCCGCCTTTTCGCGATCGATCTCGACCGTCATCTGCGGGGCCTTGATGTAGAGGTCGGTGGTGACGTCGCGCAGCCCATCGATCTCGGCAATCTTGTCGCGCAACTTGGGCGCTATCTCGTACAAGAGCTGGGTGTCGCTGGACTGCAGCGTGTACTGGTATTCGCTCTTGGAGATGCGGCCGGTGATGTTGATGTTCTGGACGTTCTGGAAATACACCGCCATGCCGGGAACGACGTTGGCGGTGTGGCGCAGACGCTGGATCACAGCCGTGGAATTTTCCCCGCGCTCCTTCCTCGGCTTGAGCGCGATGAACATGCGTCCGATATTGAGCGTCGGGTTCGGCCCGCCGGCGCCCACAGTGGAATTGACGTAATCGACCGCGGGATCGGCGCGGATGATTTCCGCGACCTGCCGCTGCAGATCGACCATCCCCTGGAACGAAATATCCGACGAGCCTTCGGTCGAGGCGGAGATAAAGCCGGTGTCCTCGGTGGGGAAGAAGCCCTTCGGGATGATGACGTAGAGCCAAACCGAGATGGCGAGCGTTGCAAGCGTCACGATCAGCGTCACGGCTTTGTAGCGCAGCACCCGATCGAGCGACCATTCGTAGGCACGCAGCCATGACTTGAACATCGCCTCGAACATGCGCAGCACGATGTTCTGTTTGTCGCCCTCGTGGTGGGCGTGCAAGACGCGGGCGCACAGCATCGGCGTGAGCGTCAGCGAAACGAAACCCGAGACCACGATCGCAACCGCGATCGACACCGCGAATTCGCGAAACACCCGGCCGACCATGCCGCCCATCAGCAGCACCGGGATGAACACGGCGATCAGCGAGAAGGTGATCGAAATGATGGTGAAGCCGATCTCGCGCGCGCCCTTGAGCGCCGCCTCGAACGGCCGCATTCCGCCCTCCACGTGGCGCACGATGTTTTCCAGCATGACGATGGCGTCGTCGACTACGAAGCCGACGGAGAGCGTCAGCGCCAGCAGCGTCATGTTGTTGATCGAAAACCCGAATACGTACATCGCCGCGCAAGTGCCGATCAGCGATACCGGCACGGCGAGCGCGGGAATGAGGGTGGCGGAGACCGAACGCAGGAACAGGAAGATCACCAGAACGACCAGGCAAATCGCGATGAGCAGCGTCTCCTGCACATCTACCACCGAGGCGCGGATCGAAACCGAGCGATCCATCAGCACTTCCATGCGGATCGACGGCGGTATCGAGGCGCGGTATTGCGGCAAGCGCGCGCGCACCGAATCCACCACGGCCACGGTATTCGCGTCCGGCTGGCGCTGGATCGCCAGCACGATGGCGCGGTCATTGTTGAACCAACTCGCGATCTTGTCGTTCTCGACGCTGTCGATGACGCGCGCCACCTGATCGAGGTAAACCGGCGCTCCGTTGCGATAGGCGACGACGACCTTGCGGTACTCCTCCGCCTTGGTCATGGCGGACGACGCCGTCAGCGTCACGCTCTGCTTGGGACCGTTGAGCGTTCCGACCGGGGTGTTGGAATTGGTCTTGGCGACCACGGTGCGGATGTCGTCGAGCGAGATATTGCGCGCGGCGGCGGCCACCGGATCGACCTGCACCCGCACGGCAAATTTCTGCGCGCCGAACACCAGCACCTGGGCGATACCGGGAAGCTGCGAAATCTGTTGTGCGAGCGTGATCTCGCCGTATTCGTCGACCACCGACAACGGCAAGGTCGCCGAGACCAAGCTGATATACATGACCGGGAAATCACCCGGATTGACCTTCCGAAAGCTTGGCGGGATGGTCATTTCCACCGGCAACTTTTTCGCCGCGACCGTCAGCGCCGTCTGCACGTCGAGCGCGGCGCCGTCGATGTTGCGGTTGAGATCGAACTGGATCGTGATCGATGTGAGGCCGAGCGACGACGAGGAGGTGAGCGAGGTGATGCCGGCGATGGTGGACAGCTGGCGCTCGATCGGCGCCGCCACCGATGCCGCCATGGTTTCCGCGCTTGCACCCGGCAATTGCCCCTGGATGCTGATGGTCGGAAAGTCGACGGTCGGCAGCGCCGCCACCGCCAGCAGCCGGTAGGCGAAGATGCCCAACACGATGATCGACGCGGTGACCAGCGTGGTGAGCACCGGACGGCGGATGCAGGTCTCCGACAGCGTCATGGGCTATGATCCGACCTTCGGCGCGCGTATGGCAACCTTTGTTCCGTTGGAAAGCAAGAGCTGGCCGTTGACGACGACGGTTTCGCCGCCCCCGAGGCCGCTGGCGAGGACCGATTCGCTGCCGAGGACGCGCGCGACTTCAACCGGCTGGACGATCGCCACCTCCCCTTTGATGACGAATACATAGGACCCGGCCTGGCTGAGCTGGATAGCGGTCGACGGCACCGTGACCGCTGCTTCCTCGCGGAACGTCAGTTGCACGATCACCAACGTGCCCGGCCACAGCAACTCGTCGGTGTTCGGCATGGTGGCGCGAACGGGTACCGTGCCCGTCGGCGCGTCCACGCTGTTCTCGATCATCGTGACCTGGCCGTTGGCACGGCGCGGCTCACCCGGAATGATCGCCTCGATGGTGGCACTCTCGTTGGCGAGCGCTTGGCGCAGATCCGGCAGATTGCCCTGTGGAAGCGAAAACGTCACGTAGACCGGCGCGGTCTGGATGATGGTCGCCAGCGTGGCGTCCCCGGCGCGCACAAAGTTGCCGACCTTGAACGGCACCATGCTGGCACGCCCGGTAATCGGCGCCCGGATGTTGCAGTAGCTGAGCTGGACGTTGAGGTTTTCGAGTTGCGCGGTATTCGAATCGACTGAAGACCGAAAGATATTCGTTTGCGTGCGCGCGTTCTGCAGCGTCACCAGGGTGGTCGCGTTCTTGGCGAGCAGCTCGGTATAGCGCGCGACATCGCGCTCGGCCTGCTCGAGATTGGCCTTGGCGCCGGCGAGCAAGCCCTCCACCTGCCTGACCTGGGCCTCGAGCGTGCGGCTATCGAGCGTGAACAGGAGGTCGCCTTCGCGCACCAGCGCACCGTCGCGGAAGTGCACGCCGGTGATCTCGCTGTCCACCCGCGACTTGACCACGACGCTGGCGATCGGGGTGACGGATCCCAACACTTCGAGGCGGACCGGAACGACCTTCTTGATTGCGGTTACGACTTCGACCGGGACCGCGCGGGGGGCGTTCTGGCGCGTCGCCTGCGCAACCGCGCCGCCCGACCACAAACCTCCGCGCGTCGCTACGACGATCGCGCCCGCCGCGACAAGTACCACCACCGCCCCCGCCACCAACGTCCGCTTCTTCATTGCCGTGCCGCGCAGGCCTTTCAGCGACCCACCCGGGGCCTCCTCTCTTTCCAGGTGCCCCGCTCATAACGATTCTTTTTGTTATGCGTCATTATGCGAGAAGAACCTTCTAACATATCCCTAGGTGCTTACCGTCGTAAAAACGGCGTAACCTTGCAAACAACCCCCATATCCCGGGGCCGCGTCCCCCTCGTCAGGTCGAGTTGAAATCGCAGCGCTCCACACCCATCTTCGCCGATGCGCATCGCCACCTGGAACGTTAATTCCATCAAGCAGAGGATAGACAACTTGACCGCCTGGCTCTCCGAGCGGCGGCCCGACATCGTCTGCCTGCAAGAGACCAAATGCGTGGACGATGCCTTCCCGCGGGAGCCCTTCGAGGCGCTCGGCTACAATGTCGCAGTGCACGGGCAGAAGACCTTCAACGGCGTCGCGCTGCTGTCCAAATTTCCCCTTGAGGACGTAACCGCGCGGCTCCCCGGTGACGAGGCCGACAGTCACGCCAGGTTTATGGAAGCGGCGGTGTCGACCGCGCAGGGGGCGCTGCGCATCGCGTCCGTCTATCTACCCAATGGCAACCCGCCGGACACCGATAAATATTCCTACAAAATCAGCTGGATGGACCGTCTTGTTCACTACGCGCGCGAACGGCTGCAGCTGGAAGAGCCGCTCGTCCTTGGTGGCGACTTCAACGTCATTCCGACCGAGGTCGACGCCCGCCACCCCGACCGCTGGCGCGGAGACGCGCTGTTTCTGCCGCGCACGCGGCAGAAATTCCGCGCCCTTTATCATCTCGGATTGACCGACGCGATCCGGGCCGGAAGCGAGGGGCCGGGCCCTTACACGTTCTGGGACTACCAAGCCGGCGCCTGGCAGAAGAACGACGGCATCCGAATCGATCATTTGCTGCTGTCGCCGCAGGCCGCCGATCGGCTCATCGCCGCCGGAGTCGACAAGCACGTGCGCGGCTGGGAAAAGCCGTCGGATCACGTTCCGGTTTGGGCGGACCTCGAACTCAGTGCTTGAAGAAGCTGTCCAGGATATTCCACGGCAGCTTGTAGTTCACCCCGACGCGAACGATGTGGTCGTCGAGGTGCAGACGTTGATTGCTGGGAAATGCCGGGTTCGGCGTCGGGGTGAAATAGGATTTGTCCTGCAATCCCACGTAGAGATATTCAACCTTCGCCGACCAGTCCTGACTGAGCTTGACCTCGACGCCGCCGCCCGCGGTCCAGCCCCAATGCCACTGCTGGTCCGAGATGGTGCCGGCGGGAGCGACGATGCTGTTCGCGACGTTGGCGAGCGCGCCGCCGGCGGTGGCGTAGAGGAGCCAGTTATCCCGCGCATAGCCGACGCGCCCGCGGAAGGTCGAAAGCCACTGTTCCTTGACCTCGTTGCTGAAGGCGGCGTTGGGTGGAAATTCGAACGCGCTCGCCTTCCTGTTCGCAGCCGAGATGTCGCTCTCGAAACCCAGCAGCCAATTGCCGTTCTGGAAATTGAAGCCTGAGGTCAGGCCGATGATGCCGCCGCTTAAATTGAGACGCGGTGCTTGGTCGGCGCCGGTCGTAGTGTTGCGCAGCAGCGCGCTGCCCCACGCGCCACCGCCCGCTATGCCCACGTAGGAGCCCGCCCAGCTCGCAGCGGGTGCTTTGTAGATCGGCGCAATACTGAGGTCAGCACCGAACGCCGGCGCCAGCATCGCCGACGCCAGAACCAATGCTAACGCCGCCGTGCTTGCGCACAGCGATTTCTTCATTCCTAGCCTCAACTAGACGCTTTCCGCATTGGCACGAACAGATACGCGCGCCCCCAACGGCGGTCCATCAGCTTGCAGGTTTCAAAAGCAGATTTCCGGAAAGTGTGGCACGAGCGCCACAGACTCTCATTCCCGGCGACTTTTCATCCAATCTTCCAAGTACTTGCGCGCCATTGCTCGCTCGCTTTCGTTGGCCTGGGCGACCGCGGTCGTGTACATGTCGGTGATCCAGGCCTCATCCGGCCTGGCGGCGTCCTTGGCGACGATCAGCCAGAACAGCCCGAGCGCGGCTTGGCGCGAAACGTCCTCGCCCTTGAACAGCATGCTGCCGAGCAGAGCCTGCGCCCGGTGATCGCCCTTGTTGGCAGACAGCCGCAACCACCGCGCCGCCTGGATGGCGTCCTTGGGCGCGCCTTTTCCAACGAGGTAGAGCCGTCCGAGGTAATACTGGGCTTCGGGGTCGGCGAAATACGAGGCGGCGTAGCGGAACATTTCGCGCGCGACATTGGGATCGGCCTTGAGCGTTCCGGGAATGCCGTCGAGATGGTAAAGTCCCAGCGTCACGAAGGCGTTGGCCACGAACCGCGTGTTGGGAGCGCTGGCGCTGTCGTCGCCGTGCATGGTGGTGAGGCGGCGGAAATACTCGTAGGCGCGCGCCTTGTCTGCTTTGACGCCGTCGCCGTCCGCGTACATCCGGCCGAGCTTCCAGATGGCGCCGGGAACGCCCTGCTCGGCGGCGTATTCGAGCTCCATGACGGCCTGCTCGGTCTTGCCTTGGCGCAGCGCCTGCGTGCCCGAGCGGAACGCCTCCTGCGGCGTGGGCGGCATGGCCGCGCGCGGCGGCAACGTGAGCGGGGCGACCGCCGGCGCGGACGGCACCGCCGCGAGCGGCGTTGCGCCACCGAGCGAAGGGCTCCCCGCCGCCGGGCTGGGAGTGACATCCGGCAACGCCGCTGCGGCCCCTTCGGGCGCGCGGGTGCCGTCGAAGCTTATGGCCGGCGATAGGGCGATGCCGACCACGGCAATGCCGAGCAAGGCGATGCTCGCGATGACGTTAGATGTCCGCATAGCACGCCCTCTCGGCCGCCCCGCCGGGATGGGTCACCGCGCCGTCGCGCGCGGACCTCACCTGCTGGGCGTATTTCCATAAATATCCTGAGGTGAATACCGGTCGTCGCGGCTTCCACGCCTTGGCCCGCGCCTCAAGCTCGGCCTTGCTGAGCTTGACCTCGAGCGTGCCCTTCACCGCGTCCATGACGATGATATCGCCGTCGCGCACGAGCGCGATCGGGCCGCCGACTGCGGCTTCCGGACCCACATGACCGATGCAGAAACCGCGCGTCGCGCCGGAGAAGCGCCCGTCGGTGATTAGCGCGACCTTCCCGCCCATGCCCTGTCCGTAGAGGGCCGCGGTAGTCGCCAGCATCTCTCGCATCCCGGGGCCACCTTTGGGCCCTTCGTAACGGATCACGAGCACGTCGCCTTCCCTGTACTTCTTCTTCTTGACGGCCTCGAAGCACGCTTCCTCCCCGTCAAAGCAGCGCGCCGGGCCGGTAAACTTCAAGTCCGCCATCCCAGCAACCTTGGCAATGGCGCCTTCCGGCGCGAGGTTGCCTCTGAGCCCGACGACGCCGCCGGTGGCGGAGAGCGGCTTGTCGGCGGGGCGGACCACGTCCTGGTCCTTGTTCCACTTCACTCGCTTGAGGTTCTCGGCGACCGTGCGCCCAGTCACGGTTAAGCATTCGCCGTGAAGATACCCGTGGTCGAGCAGCGTCCTCATCAAGAGCGGAACGCCGCCTGCTTCGAACATATCTTTGGCAACATAGCGGCCACTCGGTTTCAAATCCGCGACATATGGTGTCCTTTTGAAGACATCGGCGACGTCGAACAGGTCGAACTTCAAGCCGCATTCGTGGGCAATGGCGGGCAGGTGCAGCGCGGCATTGGTCGAGCCGCCGGTCGCCGACACCACCGCTGCGGCGTTCTCAAGCGCCTTTCTGGTCACGATGTCGCGCGGGCGCAGGCCGGCCTTGATCAGCTCGACGATCTGCTCGCCGGCGGTCATGCAGAAGGCGTCGCGGATCTCGTAAGGCGCCGGCGCGCCCGTCGAATAGGGCAAAGCGAGCCCGATCGCCTCGGATACGGTTGCCATGGTGTTGGCGGTGAACTGCGCCCCGCAGGCGCCCGCCGAAGGGCAGGCGTGCTGCTCGAGCGTCTCGAGATCGGCGCCCGACATCTCCCCGACCGAATACTTGCCGACCGCCTCGAACACATCTTGGATAGTGACCGGCTGGCCCTTGAAGGTGCCGGGCAGGATCGAGCCGCCGTAAATGAAGATCGACGGCACGTTCAGCCGGCACATCACCATCATCATTCCCGGTAGCGATTTGTCGCAGCCGGCAAGACCGACGAGCGCGTCATAGGCGTGCCCGCGCATGGTCAGCTCGACTGAATCGGCGATCACCTCGCGCGAGGGCAGCGAGGATTTCATGCCCTCGTGGCCCATGGCGATGCCGTCGGTCACGGTGATGGTGCAGAACTCGCGCGGCGTGGCGCCGCCGGCGGCGACGCCCTTCTTCACCGCCTGGGCCTGGCGCATGAGCGAGATGTTGCAGGGGGCGGCCTCGTTCCAGCAGGTGACGACGCCGACGAAGGGCTGATGGATCTGCTCGCGCGTGAGCCCCATCGCGTAATAGTAGGAGCGCTGCGGAGCGCGCTCGGGACCCTCGGTCACGTGCCGGCTGGGCAGCTTCGCCTTGAGGTTGGCCTTCGCGTCCATTGCGCCTTTCCGCCCCGGTTTTCTCGAGCGCGCGCCCCGAAATGGCGCAGCCCGGAAGTTGTTGCATCAACGTTTCATCGCCGCGTATGGCCAAATCGCGGCGCGGCGCGGCCGGATTCTCATCCTGATGTCAATGTTTTAGCCGTGTTGCACCCGCGCAACACGATTAATGATTGGTTAATAAAAAATGTCACACCTTGGCCACACGAGGGACTCGCTTTTGCAAAAGACCGCAGGCGAGTACCGCGAGTCACGGCCCGCGAAATCGCGGATCGAAGCCAAGCTCGGTGCGCGCCTTGCCGATCGAGACCGCGCCGTCGTCGTCCGCGATGTTGTAGACGCCGGCCGCGCCCCGCGTGATCGCGAGCAGCGCGGCGTGGGCCGCAGCGTCGACGTGCAGCGCCGGCTTCGGCCCGGATGATGCCTCACGCCACGTGCCTGGTCCATAGAGCAAGCCGTAGCGCAGCACGATGGCATCGAGGCCGGACGCCGAAAGCACTTGCTGCTCCATGTCTACCGCGCCCTTGACCGTGACCGCCCGCACCGGGTCGGCGAGGTTGAGCGGATCGGTCTCGGGATGCGGCTCGCGGCCAGCCGCGTAGGCAAAGGCGATGCTTTGCACGATGAAGCGGCGCGCCGCGGCGGCCTGCGCCGCGGCAATGAGATTGCGCGTGCCTTCGGTGCGGATGCGGGCATTGTTCGCATAGGAGGCGGCGATGCGCGCCTCGTCGAATTGGCGCGGCAGATCGGTGAGCTGATGGATGACGACGGCGGGCTTTGCAGCGCCGACCGCCATCATCAGCGCTGGCGCGTCGAAAACATCGAGCACGGCGGGCACCACGCCTGCCCGCGCAAGCTCGCTCGCGGTCGCGGCCGAGCGCGTCATGCCGGTGACCTCGTGCCCGGCGCGAAGGAGCAGCGGCACCAGGCGCCGGCCGATGGCGCCGGCGGCGCCTGCGAGGAATACTCTCATCTTGAATCCACCTGATCAGCGCGTCCCACTGTCGTCCCCGCGAAAGCGGGGGCCATAACCACCGTCTCTGGAATATGGGTCCCCGCTTTCGCGGGGACGACGGCAGCAATTTGATGCGGAGCCAGTCAGTTCGGCTCTTAGCATTACCTTTATGCTAGGCCGCCACGCCGCCTCCGGTCGAGACGCCTCGATGCCCAAGCTGCTCCGCCGAAGTTTCTTTGCCCGCAGCGTGCACGCGGTCGCTCCCGATCTCATCGGCGCGACGCTGCTGTTCAAGGGCGTCGGCGGCATCATCGTCGAGGTCGAGGCCTACCATCACACCGATCCTGCCGCGCATTCGTTCGGCGGCTGCACCGAGCGCAACAGCGTGATGTTCGGTCCGCCGGGCTACGCCTATGTCTACCGCTCCTACGGCGTGCACTGGTGCCTCAACTTCGTATGCGAGCCGCAGGGCAGTGCCAGCGCGGTGCTCATCCGCGCGCTCGCGCCCACGCAAGGCCTCCCCGCGATGCGCCGCCGCCGCGGCGTCGCGAACGAGCGCTTGCTGTGCGCGGGGCCGGGACGCCTGTGCCAGGCGCTCGGCATCACCGGCGCGCAATACGCCCTTGCGCTCGATGCGCCGCCATTCGAGATACGCGCGCGCACGCAGGACGTCGACGTCGCCGTCGGCCCGCGCATCGGGCTCACAAAGGCGGTGGAACAGCCGTGGCGCTACGGCCTCAAAGGCTCACGCTTCCTCAGCAAGCCCTTCAAAATGTGATGGCCCCCTGCTTCGCGGATGACGCGCAGCTTCATTCCACACCGGGCACGAAGAGTTCGTCCACGCGCACCACCCGCGGGGAGAGGCCCTGCTCGTGGACGTAGCGGCCGATCGCCTCGAACGCCGGCCGGTTTGGCTCGAGCCCATAGGCCCAGAAGTCCTCGCCGAACTCGCGCCGGGCTTCCTCGACGTGATCGATCAGCCACGGCAGCGCGATGCGCAGCGCATCGGTGTCGTAAAGGCCGTCGAGCGCGAGGTCGCGCGCCTGCACGAACGCCCGGTAGATGCTGCGCGCCGCCCACGGATGCGCACGATGCACGTCCTCGCGCAGCACCACCGTGTGCATGATCGGCAGAATGCGCGTGCGGCGGTAATAATCGCGCTCGACGTCTTTATAGTTCGGGAACAGGCGCGCGATCGTCGCCGAGTGTTCGTGAAAAAGCTTCGGGATGTAGAGCGACAGCAGCGCGTCGAGCTCACCCGCCGCGAACATCCGCTCCAGCGTCTGTCCCCTGGAGAGGAAATCGAGCCTGATGTCGCTCGGCAGATTGAGCGCGATCAGCGGCGGCTCGACGAAGCTGTTGAGCCCACCCATGAACCAGTGCATGTCCTGCGGCTTGACGCCGTAATCGTGCTGCAACATGCCGCGCATGAACACGAGGCCGGTCGAGCTCCACTGCGACGTGCCGACGCGTTTACCCTTGAGGTCCTGCGGCGTGTGGATGCCGGCGCCGGTGCGCACGTAGATGCAGGAATGACGGAACATTTTCGATAGTGCGACCGGCACCGCGACGAACGGACAATCGGCGCGGCCTTTGAGCGCCGTGTAAGAGGCAAGCGACAGCTCGGAGACCTCGAACTCCTTGTTGTCGAGCATGCGCTGGAACGTTTGACGCGGACGCAGGACCTCGACGTCGAGGTCGATGCCCTCAGGCTTGACGCGGCCGTCGATCAGCGGCCGCGTGCGGTCGTAGTCCCAGCAGGCGAGCGTGAGCTTGAGATTGGGCATAAGGACGTTTCGGCGATGGACGGCGAAAGCTTGGACATTGCGCACCCCCGATTCAAGGCTTCGGTGCGTCAAGGCTTGGACGCGCGTGGCGGTGGCAACCGAACGAGGCCGGAACGCCATTCGAGATCGAGCAGCAAGCCGAACGGCAAGGTCGCGAGCACGGGCGCCGTGGGCACCCCGGCGGCATCGAGCAAGTTGGCGATCCAATGATTGCAGACGTTGAAGAGATGAAACGCGCCGTTGGCGCGAAAGAACAGACTGGTCCCAAAGAGGCCGGGCCCGAGTTCCTCAGGCATGAAGCTGCCCTTGCTGCGGGCGAACGTGGCATCAAGCATGTCCGTGAGCCGCGCAAAGCCCGCATCGCTGACATCGACCCGCACAAGATCGGAATTGGCGAACACCGCACGCGGATCGCCTTTGACGCCGACCACGTGCAGCACAGAAGGATTGCCGGGGCGAAACAGCGCGCGCATCGCCAGTGCCATCGTCACCGACTCGGCCGTCGGAACCTCGCGATAGAAGCCCTCGTCGCCCCAGCCGATTTCCAGTCGATCAAAGTCTGCAAATCGTGTCGCGAGGTAGCCGAGCGCGCTCAGGCCGCGCCGACTCGCCTGCTCCGCAAGCGCAGCGCGGGGAACGATGATGCCGGCATGATAGCCATGACTGACGATAAAGACCTCGGTGGTCGGCGCGCCCGGCGCGGGCGGCCACAGGCTGCGGTCGCCCCAGCGAGCGGTAGCCATCGTGGCAACCACGAACAGCAAAGCCGCGATCGCGAGGGTTAGGCCGACGCGTCTTGCCATGGTCCGTCAGGCGAGCGTGAGCTTGAGATTGGGCATCGTGTCACCTACGAGCTTGCGGTCTGCTGCGGGCGACGGAAATGCATCAGCGCGGGAAGGATCAAGAGCGGCAGCGTGTTGATCGCCATCGGCAGGAAGGCGAAGCGCGCAGTTCCCCCGAGATCCCATGCGGCACCGCTGAGCACGGACACCAGCAAGGCCTGGGTGTAGCTGGTCGCAAACACCGCCGCCGACATGCGGCCGATGTCGGCGGGCGCGCTCAACAACGGCGGCAGGGTGAGAGCGAGAGTGAACACCACGGCGCCGAGGAATCCCAGCACGCCGGCCCAAACGACGGTCCACAGACTCGCCGTCATGACCATGCCCGCCAAGCACAGCAGGAACAGCACGCCGCACACGACAAAGGGCCAGGCCCGCCGCACGAACCTCTCCGCCGTCGCAAGCAGAATAAAAGACGCGGGAAGTTGGCCGAAGTTGAGCGCGGTGAGCGCGGCGCTGATCAAGTCGGGCCGCCCCGCCTCGGTGAGATAGCCGGGCAGGAAGGCATTGCTGGCGAAATAGACGCCGTTGACGCTGCCGAGCAGGACACCGATTTGCCACGTCAACGGATTACGCCAGTCTGGCCACCAGTCGTGCCGAGCCGCCGATGCGACCGTCGCGGGCTCCTTCGCAGCCGGCGCGAGCGCAACGGTCAGGATTGCGATGAACACCAGCGGCACGCCCCAGAACACCAACGCCCAGCGCCAGGATCCGTCCACGAACGGCAGCACGAGTGGGATGGTGAACATGACCGGCAGCGTTTCGCCCATCAGCAATCCATTGGTATAGATCGCGGTGCCGCGGCTCACGTGGTGCGGCAGCCATTGGCGAACGAGCGGCGGCAGCGCCGGCTGCGTGATCGCGATTCCTGCGCTCATGACGATGGTCGCGGCATAGAGCGCGAACGCATCGAGGATGGCGCCGCGCAGCGCGGAGGCGACGCCCGCGATGAGGAAGCCGATAACCAGCGTCGGCATCGCGCCCAGGCGCGCGATGAAGAGCGAACCGGGCAGCGCCGCGATCGCGAACAGGACCATCGGCAGGCCGGAGAGGATTCCGACTTCCGTGCCGGACAGGCGCAGATCCGCCTGAATCGACAAGATCACCGGCGGCACCGCCAAGATGCTCAGCCGCAGACCCACCCCGGCGAGCCAGAGCAGGCCGGTGGCAACCCAAAATTCCCGCATGGCACTCCCGGCTGCGGCGTTCTTTGCTCTCGTTTGTCCAGCGAGCCATGCGCTCGCTTGACCCGCGCATCCATCTTCTTCGCAAAAGGTCTTTACGAAAACGGATGGATTGCCGGGTCATAAGCGCGTTTACGCGCGTCTTCAACGCGCTATGCCCGGCAATGACGGTCTTTGGCCTATGCCGCGCCCTTGAGACGCGCGAGCGCTTCGTCGATTTTGAGCCGGCGCGTCTCCGCCTCCTCGCGCTTCTCGCGCTCGCCTTCGACCACGTCCTCCGGCGCGCGCGCGACGAAGTCGGCGTTGCCGAGCTTGGCGTCGATGCGGGCGATGTCGGATGTAACGCGCGCCATTTCCTTCTCGAGGCGCGCTTTTTCGGCAGCGAAATCGATCACCCCCTTGAGCGGCAGCGCCGCGATTTCCCCGCGCACGATGAGCTGCACCGCGCCCTGCGGCGGACGCGGCGCGAACGAAATTTCGGAGAGGCGCGCAAGGCGGCGCATGGTGTCGGCCCAGCGCTTGGCTCTCGCCTGGGTCGCCGGCGAGCCGGCGACCAGCACGACCGGGATCTCGGTCGCCATAGTGATGTTCATTTCCGCGCGCACCGAGCGAACGGCGGTGACGAGGTCGATGATCCAGCCGATCTCGGCCTCGGCCTCGAGGTCGTCGAGCGCACGCTGCTTGGGCCAGGGCGCGAGCGCAAGCAGCCCCTCGCGAGCGGCGCCGGCTTGCGCCGTGACCTGCCACAGCTCCTCGGTGACGAACGGCGTGAACGGATGCAGCAGCTTGAGGATCTCGTCACGCACCCAGGCGGTCATCGCGCGCGTTTCGTCCTTGGCGCCGCCGTCGACGCCTTGCAGCACCGGCTTGGCCAGTTCGAGATACCAGTCGCAGAAGATGTTCCACACGAAGCGATAGGCCGCGCCCGCGGCCTCGTTGAACTTGTAGGCCTCGATCGCCTCGGTGATCTCGCGCACGGCCTTGCCGGTCTCGTGCCCGATCCAGCGGTTGAGCGTTTCCTTCGCCGACGCCGGGTCGAAGCTCGGCACGGTCGCGCACTGGTTGATTTCCGCGAAGCGGCAGGCGTTCCACAGCTTGGTCGCGAAATTGCGGTAGCCTTCGACCCGCTGGGTGGAGAGCTTGATGTCGCGCCCTTGCGCCGCCATGGCGGCGAGCGTGAAGCGCAGCGCGTCGGCGCCGTACTCGTCGATCAGCTCGAGCGGATCGATGACGTTGCCCTTCGATTTCGACATCTTGGCGCCGCGCTCGTCGCGCACGAGGGCGTGGATATAGACGGTGTGGAAGGGCGCGTCGGCCATGAAATAGAGGCCCATCATCATCATGCGCGCGACCCAGAAGAAGATGATGTCGAAGCCGGTCACCAGCACGTCGGTCGGGTAGTAGCGCTTGAGCTCGGGCGTGTCGTCGGGCCAACCCAAGGTCGAGAACGGCCAGAGCGCGGAGGAGAACCACGTGTCGAGCACGTCCTCGTCGCGGGTGAGCAAGGTCGACTTGCTTGCCGGACGACGCATCTCTGCCGCGGCGTCGCCGGAGATCGTGCCGTTGGCAACATAATGGTTTATCGCATCGCTCAGCGCCTCGGCTTCGCTCTCGGCGACGAACACCTTGCCGTCCGGCCCGTACCACGCCGGGATCTGATGGCCCCACCACAGCTGACGCGAAATGCACCAGGGCTGGATGTTTTCCATCCAGTTGAAATAGGTCGCCTCCCAATTGCGCGGCACGAACACGGTCCGTCCGCTGCGTACCGCCGCGATCGCCGGTGCCGCCAGCGTCTTGGCGTCGACGTACCATTGATCCGTGAGAAACGGCTCGATCACGACAGCCGAGCGGTCGCCGTGCGGCACCGCGTGCGTGTGCGGCTCGGCCTTGGCGAGCATGGCCGCCGCCTCCAAACGCTGCACGATCTCCTTGCGCACCGCGAAACGATCGCGGCCGTGATAGGAGAGCGTTTGGTCGAGTTCCGCCGAGGCCGGCACCTCGCGCAGAAACGCCTCATTGCCGGCGAGGTTGAGATGCGCGGCGGCGTCGAGCACGTTGACGAGGGGCAAGTCGTGGCGGCGCCCGACCTCGAAGTCGTTGAAGTCGTGCGCCGGCGTGATCTTGACCGCGCCGGTGCCCTTCTCCGGATCGGAATATTCATCGGCGATGATCGGGATGCGCCGGCCGACCAGCGGCAGGATGGCGTGCTTGCCGACGAGATGCCGGTAGCGTTCGTCGTCGGGATGCACCGCCACCGCCGCATCGCCGAGCATCGTTTCCGGCCGCGTGGTCGCGACCGTGATGAAGGTCGAAGGATCGTTCGGATCGAAGCGCGCATCCGCGAGCGGATAGCGGATGTGCCAGAGATGTCCCTTCACCTCGACCTGCTGCACTTCGAGGTCGGAGATGGCGGTGCCCAGTTTGGGGTCCCAATTGACCAGCCGCTTGTCCTTGTAGATGAGGCCGGCGCGGTAAAGCTCCACGAACACCTTGCGCACGGCGCGTGAGAGCCCCTCGTCCATGGTGAAGCGTTCGCGCGACCAGTCGCAGGAGGCGCCCAGGCGCTTGAGCTGCTGGGTAATGGCGCCGCCCGATTCGGCCTTCCACGCCCACACCTTCTCGAGGAATTTCTCGCGCCCGAGCGCGCGCCGGCCGGGCTCTTGGCGCTCCATGAGCTGGCGCTCGACCACTATCTGGGTGGCGATGCCGGCGTGATCGGTGCCGGGCTGCCACAGCACGTCGCGGCCGCGCATGCGCTCGAAGCGCACGAGCACGTCCTGGAGCGTGTTGTTGAGCGCATGCCCCATATGCAGCGAGCCGGTGACGTTGGGCGGCGGAATGACGATGCAATAGGGCCTGGCGTCGCGCCGCTGCGGCCGGCCGGCGCGGAATGCGCCCGCCTCCTCCCACTTGGCGTAGATACGCCCCTCGACCGCGGAGGGCTGGTATGTCCTGTCGATCATGTCTCGGTCCGGCGATTTCGCGGTAAAAAGCCCGCGGCGCTGCGCCCTGTCAACGCCCCACACCCGAACGGACGCAGCAACGAAATCCCGCGTGACCTCCTCGCCGGCCAGCCAGAAAGTCCCGACGCGCTCCATCATCCTGCTCGCGGTCGCAGGCTTTGCGAGCCAGGCGATGGTGCGGGTGACCGACTCGCTGTTGCCGCAGATCGCCGCCGATTTCGGCACGACGGTGGGCGAAGCCTCGATCGTGGTCGCCGCTTATGCCATCAGCCACGGCACGATCCAGCTCATCATCGGCCCGGTTGGCGACCGCTTCGGCAAATATCGCACCGTCACGTTGATGTGCGCGCTCGCCTCGATCCTGGTGGCGCTCTGCGGCACCGTGCAATCGCTGTCCGCGCTCGCGCTCGCACGCTTCGCGTCGGGCGCGGCCGCCGGCTGGATCATTCCGCTGTCCATGGCCTATGTGGGAGACGTGACGCCCTACGAGCGCCGCCAGCCGGTGCTCGCGCGCTATCTCTCGGGACAGATTTTCGGCCAGCTCTTCGGCCAAGCGGCGGGCGGCGTGCTCGGAGACCTGTTTGGCTGGCGCGACGTGTTCTTCGTGCTGGCGGGCATGTTCGCGCTCGCGACCACGGGACTCGTGTTCGAGCTTCTGACCAATCCGCGCACCCGCGCTGGCGGCCACGGCGGCGAAGCCTCGCGCGGTTTCATCGCCGACTATGTCGCCGTGCTCTCCAACCCATGGGCGCGCTTCGTCATTCTCGCCGTGTTCATCGAGGCGAGCATCGGCTGGGGCGCCTTCGCCTATGTCGGCGCCGATCTGCATCTGCGCTTCGGGCTCACCTTCAGCGCGATCGGGCTGATCGTCGGAACGTTCGGGATCGGGGGCTTGCTCTATGCCGCCTCGGTTCAGCAACTGGTGAACCGTTTCGGACAAGCGGGGCTCGCAATTTTCGGCGGGGTGCTATTGGGTCTCGCCTATGTGACGCTCGCGCTCGCCACCGCTTGGTGGCTCACGCCCATCGCGGTCACCGCCATCGGGCTCGGCTTCTACGCGCTCCACAACACGCTGCAGACCAATGCCACGCAGATGACGCCGGAGGCGCGGGGCACCGCGGTCGCGATCTTCTCTTCGGCGATCTATCTCGGCCAGACGCTGGGGGTCACCGTGGGTGCGCTCGTGTTCGACCGCTTCACGGCGGTGCCGCTGTTCATCGCGACCGCCGTCGCGCTGCCGGCCTTGGCTTTCTGGTTCGCGGGAAAACTCCGGCGGCGGACGATGGAGGAGAACCGACAGCGGACCGAAGTCGGCAAAGCGTAGCCTGTCCGTCTCCTGCGTCGTCTATCGTCAACCTCGTCCGCGCGACACGCGTTCGATCTCGGCGCGCACCAGCCGCTCGACCATCTCCGGCAGATTCTCGTCGAGCCACGACTTGAGCATCGGCCGCAGCAGTTCGCTGACCACCTCCTCGAGGGTACGACCGTTGCGCGCCTGCGCCGTGCGCGCCAACGCATCGAAAGCGGCATCAACCGCGGCGGTGGTCGCGGCAGAGAGCAGGCCGCGCTCCTCGATAGCGGCACGCGGCGCATCGAGCGTGGGGGCCGGTTCGGATGCAGCTGCCGCCTCGATCCGCGCCGACGCAGCGGAGGGTTGGCGCGGCGTGCCCCGCAGATGGGCCAGCATCGAATCGATCTCCGCCTCCGACATCGGCGGCGTGGACGCAGCGGCGTCCGCAGGAGCAATGCGCGGCGGCGGGCTCGTCGGCGCGGTGTGGGCGGGCGCGGCGTAGGAGGGTGCAGCGGACGGGCGCGGCGGCGCTTGAGCGGCGCTTTCGCGCGCCACGTTTTCTTGCCGGCTCTCGGTCGTTTCGTTGGCCGGCTCGTCGTCGGCGATGATCCTGCGGATGGAGGCGAGAATCTCCTCCATCGAGGGCTCTTGACCCTTCGCAGGCTGCGTCATTGACCGCGTCCCCCCTCCCGCCGGGGTCGTAGCCCCAGCTGTAAATTTTGGAATCAGCGGCATCCGCTGGAGTGCCAGGACTATGGCATGGCCGGAAGCGAACGCAAGTAAGCTCGGGGCGAGCAGGTCAGTAGTAGCTCAATGCACTCTCTATCCGGTGCAGTCGCGAGTGTTTCGCCTAAACCGAGACGCTACCGCCCATCCGGCACGCGCACGCCGCCCCAGGCGTCGCGCACCTGCTGGTAGTGCGTGACCGGATCGTAGACCTCGATCTTGAGCCCGAGGATTTGCGGCGACAGCGCGCCAGTCGCTGCCAGCACCGTGTAGGACGCCACCACCCGGTCGCGTTGCGCGGTGACGAGCGCCACCCGCGCGTTGACGAGGTCCTGCTGCGAGTTGAGCACATCGAGCGTGGTGCGCTGGCCCACGCGCGCCTCCTCGCGCACGCCGTTGAGCGCAACCTCGGCGGAGGTGACCTGCGATTGGGTGGCGTCGATTTGCGCCTTGGCGGCATCGAGCTGACCCCAGGCCTGGGTCACCGTCGCCTGCACCTGGTCGCGCGAGGTGTCGAGATCGAGCCGCCGCTGGCCGAGAGTCTCCTTGGCTTGCCGGATGGCGGCGTATTCGGCTCCGCCCTGGTAGAGCGGCACCGTGAGCTGGGCGGCGATCGAGGCCTGCAACGTCTCGAGCACCGCCAGCGACTGGGTCGAGCCGTAGTTCTTCTGCACGTTGCCGACCGCGGCCAAGACGGGGGCAAGCGCAGCTTCAGCGATCTTGACCTGCTGGAGCGCGATGTCGACGTTGTACATCGAGGTGGTGATCAGAGGATGCTCGGTGCGCCCGCGGGCGATGGCGCCATCGAGCGTGCGCGGCGAGAGCCGATCGACCGGCGGTGCGGGGGCGAGCCGCGCCGGCGGCGGCACGCCGATCACTTGCAGGTATTGCGCTTGCGCGGTGACGTAGTTCGATTCCGCCAGCGACAGCTGCGATCGGCCGCCGGCAAGGCGCGATTCCGCCTGCGCCACGTCGGTGCGCGTGACCTCGCCGGCGGTGAAGCGGTCGCGCGTCTGCCGCAGCGTCACCTCGAGCACGTTCACGTTGCTGCGCTGTAGCTCGAAGATGGCCGCGGTCTGCAACAGGTTCATGTAGGCGGTGGCGGCGCTGAGCAGCACCGTCTGCTCGGTCGTGCGCAATTGCTCGCGGGCGGAGAACACTTGGCCCTCGGCCTGGCGCGTGCGGGTCGCCGTCTGGAAGCCGTTGTAGAGCGTCTGGGTGGCGGTCAGCCCATAGGACTGCACCGAGATGGAGCCTCTGGCCTGGGTGTAGGTCGCAGGAATCCCCGCCGTGGTCCCCGTCGTCCGCGTCAGCTGATCCAAATACTGGTCGGTCAGGCTCGCCGTGCCGCTCACGCGCGGGCGGTAGCCCGCGAGCGCGGTGGGAACGTTCTCGTCGATGGCGCGGGTCGCGGAGCGCTGGGAATTGAGCTGGGGATTGTTTTGGTAGGACTGGATCAGGGCCTGGTCCATGGTACCGGCGCCCGCTCCGTTACCCACCAGGCGCCCATTGCCGTTGGCGGCAGTCCCGTTGGCAGCAGGCCCCTTGGAGGCAGGCTCGTTGGCGGCAGGTGCGTTGGCGGCAGGCGGGGGGGCAGCAGGCGCGGGGGTAACAGGCGCGGGGGTAGCAGGCGCGGGGGCAACAGGCGCGGTGGCAGCGGGCCCCTTCGCGGCAGGCTCGGCCGCGAGCGGCACGGCCCAGAGGGCCGCCGCTGCGGATACGGCAAACGCCGCGATCTGCGCAGTGCGCGCAATCGCCCGTCGCCCCCGAGCCCCCCGCCACATGCGCAGACTCCACCCCCCGCCGTGCCGCCCTTCGCGGTCGTGCCCCTCCCGAGCGCTAACGCTCAAAGTTAGCCATAATGGGGCTGGGGAACCGCTGCGCCCCCGGCGAACAATGACAGTTTTGAGAAAAGGCGGCGTTTGGTGCTTTCGCGCCACACCTTGTGGAAAACTTGCGTAAAAACGCCTAGAACACGAACTCCGGCGGTGCGGCAAATCCCGGCAGTACGGGCGCGGCGGCATCGAAAATCGGCCATCCGCTGACGTCGCCGCCAACCGAGCGGTAGAGCATGGCCTGTCCCGTGGGCGCGCGCCCCAAGACGCCGACGAGCCGCCCGCCGTCCTTGAGTTGGCGGGTGAGCGCCTGCGGCGCGATTTCGGTCGCGCCGTTGAGGAAGATGACGTCGTAAGGAGCGCCACCCTGCCAACCCTGGGTGAGCGGACCGGCCACCACCGTCACATTGTCGGCGCCGACGGCCTTGAGGTTCTCGCGGGCGAGGCGAACCAATGTTTCCTCTTCCTCGAGCGCGATCACCGAGCGCGCCAGGCGCGCCAGCAGCGCGGACGAATAGCCGCTCGCGCAGCCGACATCGAGCACGTGATCGCTCGCCTGGACCGCCGCGGCCTGAACCAGCTTTGCCAGCACCATGGGCTTGAGCAGGCGGCGCGCCGGCTTACCGGCTTGCGCCTCCGTGACGGGAACGTCGGCGTCGAGATAAGCGAGAGCCGCCTTGCTTTCGGGCACGAAGCGCTCGCGCGGAAGCTCCAGCATCGCCGCGATGATGCGCAGATCGTTCACGTCGCTGGTGCGGACCTGGCCATCCACCATCATGCGGCGCGCCGCGGCAAAGTCGATCATTCTCAGGATCCCACCCGCGTGTGAGCGGCGTCTCTGTAGCCGCAAGCGGCGGCAAAAGGCAAGACGGGGAGCATGCCTCTTCCGCTCGTCCCCGCGAGGGGCACCCCGCGACAGCAAAAGCGCGTTTACGCGCGTCCATAGTCTGTCGAAGACGGGCGTGAACGCCCTCAACGACGCGCTATGCGCGGGAATGAGCGGAGTCTTGCTGTGCGGTCCGATCCCTGCCGCGAACGGTTGCCCGCCGGGAGTCGCTCCTGTATAGCCGGCCCTGGCGAAGCGCGCGGCGGAAGGTTATTTCGGATCCGACATCGGCGCTCCGCAGGGGCCACGTGGCGGAGTGGTTACGCAACGGTCTGCAAAACCGTGTACCCCGGTTCAATTCCGGGCGTGGCCTCCACATCAATCAACGGTTTGGTCCGAGCGCCGCGGCGCCCAGGGCCAGCGTTGCCAACAAGGCTGATCGGGCAGCATATCGACGGTGAAGCCGCGCGGGAGCTTCTTGTCGTCCCGCGACGGCCCCTTTCAGCACCGCTGTTTGCAAACAAGCTGCGCGCTGGTGCAGGTGAGATTGCAGGCGCCGCTACTCCCGGATGCGGCGGGATTTGCCGCCACCGCCGCGGTGGTCGGAATGCAGGAATTCTGGCAGTTCATTGCCTGCGTGTCGCAATTGACCTGACACGTGAGCGTCGTCGTATTTATCGTCGGCGGTGTGATGGGCACAGGATTCACGGTCTGACTGGCCTGAGCGAAAAGCTCGGTTGCAAACGCGACGCAAGTCGCGAGCACGAGCGTCCCTAGCACAATGCGTTTCATCGGACGTCCCCTTGATGTTGCCGCCCTGCGAGACCGCCACCCGGGCATGGTCGCACAGATTGAACCGAAGAACTACGTGGCCTGCAAATAAATCAAAGGTGGAAATTGCGGGCTGCTCCGTGCGAGTGAATTCGGCGGCGGGCACGGAACGCGCAATCCACCGCAGCACCCGGTTACTCCGGCTTGATGTTGGCCGCGCGGATGACCCTGCCCCACATCTCAGTCTCGATCTTGATGCGGCTTGCGAATTCTTCGGGCGTGCTGGCGACGGCTTCGAAACCGAGGGTGGGCAAGCGCTCCCTCACGTCCGGCAGTGCGATGATCCCTGAGATCTCGCGCTGAACCGCGCGGATGATCTCATTCGGTGTTCCAGCCGGGGCCAAAAGTCCGACCCAGCTGTCGCCTTGGATGTCCGGATAGCCGGCCTCGGCGGTCGTCGGGACGTCGGAGAGGAGCTGCGAGCGCGTCTTGCTCGCGACCGCGAGCGGACGCAGTTGTCCGGCTTCGAGCGCCTGGGCGGCCGAGGCGATCGTGCTCCACGCGATCGGGGTGTGGCCGGCCATCGCCGACGCAATCGCCGGCGCCGCGCCGTTGAAGGGGACATGCACGATGTCGAGCGCTTGCGACAGGCGCAGCATTTCACCCAGGAGATGGCCCTGCGTCCCCACGCCGCCCGATGTGTAAGTGTATTTTCCGGGATTGGATTTGATCAGCGCGACGAGCTCGCTGAGATTGCGCGCCGGCAGCGAGGGATTGACGGTGAGCACGTTCGGTGCGGAGACCGCGAGCGTGACCGGGGCGAGGTCCTTGTCGGGGTCGAACGGCAATTTGGCGAAAAGCGTGGGGTTCACGACATAGGAGCTGAATGCAATGAGGAGGGTGTGGCCGTCGGGCGCCGCCCGCGCCGCCTGGGCGGTGCCGACGTTGCCGGTCGCGCCCGCGATGTTCTCGATGTAGAACTGCTTGCCGAAATGCTCGGTGAGCTTTTGCGCGGCGAGACGGGCGAAAATGTCGGTCGAGCCGCCGGGCTGGAACGGGACGATCACGCGCACCGGCCGCGTCGGCCACGTCTGCGCCCGCGCGCCGCCCGGCGCGGCCGAGAGAGCGGCTGCGCCTGCCAACAGATGCAGAAATCGGCGGCGCGGAGGATTCACCACGAGAGCTTAGCATGGGACGACATCGGCCGATACGCGAGGAGCGCCGTCGGTGAAGACGATGCCTCGCTTCCAGCATCGCGGCCCACGCTGGCACGCGGGCCGGCGGATCACTACATCGGCCGCATGTGCGGGAGGATCATCCAGAGCAGCGCACCGCTTCGCTATGCCATCGTCGATGGCATGAACGTGCGCGACAGCCGGCTGCACAACCATCCGCCGCGGTGGAATGCCGCGCCGAGTCAAGACCTGCTGGTCATCCGCCGCAACCACAGGACCGGCGAGGTGTCGCTCGACCCGCTGCGATGGGGATTGATCCCCAACTGGTGCGATGATCCCAAGGGCGGCCGCAAGCCGATCAATGCCAAGTGCGAGACCGTGCGCGATCTGCCTGCGTTCCGCGAGGCCTACCGCGGACGCCGCTGCATCGTGCCGGTCGATGGATTTTTCGAATGGAAGGCGATCAAAGGCCGCAAAGCGAAGCAGCCTTACGCCATCGCCATGAAGGACGGCGCGCCCTTCGGCCTCGCCGGTATTTGGGAGAACTGGAAAGAACCGGCTTCGGGTGACTGGATTCGGACCTTTGCAATCATCACCACGGACGCCAACGAGCTTGTGGCCGAGATTCACGATCGCATGCCGGTCATTCTGGCGCCGGCTGATTATGCTCGCTGGCTCGGCGAGGAAGACGATCCGCACGATTTAATGCGTTCGTTTCCGGCGCCCCTGATGCGGATGTGGCCGATTTCGCCGCGCGTCAACAAGCCCGAGAATGACGATGCCGCCATCGTAGAGCCGATCGAAGCGGCCATCGATGCCGCATCCTGCGGCAAGGCGCCAAGCTCGCCCAGCCGCGGATTGTGACACCGTGTCGCCGTTGTCACAGGTGTCATAAATCGGCCCCAACAGGGGCTATTAAGGGGTCATTAAATTGCCTCCCCCTAGTGGTTGGGTAGACTCACGAAGTGAGACTCACCACCCATCGGGTGTGGCCGTTTCTTTCAGGTTGGTCCCAATCGGGGTAGAACGGGGCATGCGCAGCACCCTTGCCGCAACTGTTCTGCTGGCGTCCCTGCTTGGCGCGGGGACGGCAGGCGCCGCCGAATGCCCCGCGGATGCGCTCGGGGTCAGCCGCACGCTCGTGGTCGACGTGAACGAGCACCCGCGCGTCGGCAGCTGGCAGTATCCGGAATCGCTGCCGCTCAACGACCACGAGGTGGTGCTGACCTTCGACGACGGTCCGCTGCCGCCCTATACCGATCGCGTCCTCGATCTGCTCGCCGCGGAATGCGTGAAGGCCACGTTCTTCATGGTCGGCCGCATGGTGCAGGCCTATCCCGCCGCCGTGCGGCGCGTCTACAACGAGGGCCATACGATCGCCAACCACAGCCAGACCCACCCCTTCACCTTCCACAAGATGTCGGTGGACCAGGCTTCGCGCGAAATCGAAGGCGGCTTTTCCTCGTTGCGCACCGCGCTCGGCGACCCGAAGGCGGTCGCTCCGTTCTTCCGCTTCCCCGGCCTGTTGCGGCAGACCGCGGTCGAGCAATACCTCGCCGACCATGGCGACATGGCCTGGAGCGTGGACCTCGCCGCCGACGACTGGACGCACATCAACAACCGCGAGGTCGCGCGCCGCGCCATCAGCCGGCTCGAGGCGCGCGGCAAAGGCATATTGCTGCTGCACGACATCCAAGCCCGCACCGCGCTCGCGCTTCCGGAGATTCTCCAGGAGCTCAAAGCGCGCGGCTACAAGATCGTGCACGTGGTCCCGACGACGCCCGATCGGCCCAAGACCGTGACCGAGCCCGAGCTGTGGGCCGCGCGCCACGCGCCCGCGCCGAAGGTCTGGCCGCGCACCTTGGCCGTCGGCGTGGAAAGCCCCGAGCCGGTGCTCGCGGCGCCAAGCCCCGCGAGCTTCGGCATCGAGACGTTCGGGCCGGTGACCAAAGTGGCGATGGCGCAGACGTTCGAACGGCAGAGCGATGCCCCGCCGATGTGGCCGACTCCGGTCGCCTACGCAGCGCCGGCGGATGCCGAAGTCTTGCCGATACCGGCCGCACACAATTTCAGATATTCCCGCGTATTCCGAATGGGAAGCGCGGGGGAGAAGGCCAAGCCCAAGGCGGAGGCCAAGAAGCCCGTCCGCACGGCCAGGACCAGAGATTCAGCTGCGGCATCGGGCGGGTGGTTCGGAGCGTGGCCGGCGCCAGCGCGGCCCTCGCGCGCGACTGGTCACCAGTTGAGCGTGACGCGGCCCCCGATCAATTTGGCGGCGCCGCAAGCCCGCTGAGTGGGGCGCGGACCAGAGCGGACGCCGATCCTCCAACTCGAACGAAAACGCGCCGGGCTTCGTTGGCCCGGCGCGCTGTGGATTGATGCGACGTTGGTGGGCGCCGCAGCCGCGCTCAGCACCCTGCGGTCTGAGCCGCCATCACCAGCAGCGCCAACGCCGGCAATAGCCACGCCAGCCGCGCCACGTGCACCAGCAGCGCGCCTGGGTCACGGAACCCAACTCGGCCGCGGCTTGACTGATGGCTGCGACGTTCGCCGGCGCCGATACGGTCGGTGCCGTGCTAACGAGCGAAAGCCCAGCTGCAACAATAGCTCCAATCACGATCGAACGCATCGCGTCCTCCTTGCATCACCACCCAGAGGAACCTTAACCGGTTGAGACGGGGTAATAAACCAGCCAGCTTATGGCTTGAGGCGGATGTGTCGGGGGAAGCGCGACGGCAAGCTCATTCAGGTCTGCGAGTGAGCGCGTGCGCGCCGCGCGCGAGCGCCTTCGCGCGCAGCTCCTTCTGCCAACTGACCTAGAGTGGTGCGGTCGAGAGGACTCGAACCTCCACGGGTTGCCCCGCTAGCACCTCAAGCTAGTGCGTCTACCAATTCCGCCACGACCGCAGATGAACGCGGGCCGCGGGGCCGCGCGCCGAAGCGACGGCGCTCGATGTAACAAATCAACCCGGAGCGAACAAGGGCCGCGACGTTTCGCTCGTCCGGATCGGGGGCAGACGCACGCGCGCGCGCTTGCCCAGTCCCTGTAAGTGCGCCGCTCCGCAGGTTCCTTGACTTCTGCCGCAATGCGGGGTGTTGCTTGCGTCCACACGGCTGGAGCGCTTCCAAGCCGTCACCATATAGTTTCAGGGATGATCAGTGCGCGCGCCGATGTGATGGTCGGGCTCGATCGGGCTTCGAGCCCGGTGGAGTGGCGGATCAGCGAGGGCCTTGTGCCCTACGAAACCGCGCTCGCGCTCATGGAGACGCGCGCCGCGGCGATCGCCGACGGCGTCGCGAGCGAACTCATCTGGTTGCTCGAACATCCGCCGCTCTACACCGCCGGGACCAGCGCCAAGCGGGCCGAGGTGATCGAGGCGCGCTTCCCGCTCCATTCGGCCGGGCGCGGCGGGCAGTTGACTTATCACGGCCCCGGGCAGCGGGTCGGCTACGTCATGCTCGATCTCAAGCGCCGCGGCCAGGACGTGCGCCGCTTCGTGGCCACGCTGGAGGAATGGATCATCCGCGCCTTGGCAAACTTCGACGTTGCGGGCGAGCGGCGCGCGGACCGCATCGGGGTCTGGGTGCGGCGGCCGGACAAGGGCGCCGCCCGCGAGGACAAGATCGCGGCCATCGGGGTCAGGATCAAACGCTGGGTCACGCTGCACGGCGTGGCGCTCAATATCGACTGCGATCTCTCGCACTATGCCGGCATCGTGCCCTGCGGCGTGTGCGACCCGCGTTACGGCATCACCAGCCTCGCCGATCTCGGCCACGCGGTGACGCTCCCCGAGATCGACGCGGCGCTGCGGCGTGAATTCGAGCACCTGTTCGGGCCGGTTGCGCGCGGTCAGGTTGCGGCCGACAGCTTGGTTCCGAGTTTTCCCGCGACCTAGCGGCGTTCTTGCGTCACGGCGCTGAAGCCTTGCGCCGCGCTAAACCGTCGGCAACACCGCAAAGCGCACGCCGCCGGACAGAGCAAGCTCGTCGGGCGTGCCGTCGCGCTCGTCGATGCTGTCGACGCGCGCGCCGGGCGGCCCGCGGCGATAAGCCTCCACCACCTGCGCGACCGCCGACGCCGGCCCCGCCAGCACCGCCTCGACGGCGCCATCGCGCCGGTTGCGCACCCAGCCGGTAAGTCCATGATCGAGCGCGGTGTACTCGGCGAAGGCGCGGTAACCCACGCCCTGCACGCGCCCGCGGATGACGAGGTGACGGATCGCGCGCGCGCTCATCCCACTTCCCCGGTGTCCTTCGCGCGCACTCCGCGCCATCGCGACGGCGCCCAGCGCGCCAGCGAGCGAATGTAGATTTCGGGCAGCTGCCACTCGCGCGCGGCTTCGACCACCAGCGAAATGTAACCCGGCCTGGGCGTCCCCTCCCCTTGCCGGCGCGCGATATAAACCAGCGCCATCGCCTGCGCGTCGCCGCACCGCACCGGCAGTCGGCGGCGCAGGTAGAGGCCGGAATCGACGCTTTCGTAGGCGTTGATGGCGGCAAGATCGCGCGCGCTCAGCCGCCACAGCACGCCGTGCACGCGGCCGCCCGGCCGCGGCGCGATCGAGCCGAAGCCCTCGGGATTGATGACGAACCGCCAGCCCGAAAGCACCGCGATGCCGACCGCCTCGGCGCCCCGGCAGCGCGCGCCCATCAGCGCGCGGCTCATGTTCGATCCGTAGGCGAAATGCAGCGTCATGCGGTTCGATTAGCAGAACTGCGATCCGGCGCAACGCAGCGCACGGCCTCACGAGCGCGCCGCGTTCGTCGCGGCGGGACGCGTCGCGGCCCAGATCGAGAAACCGATCGCCATCGGCACGGGCGCGACCACCAGCGCCAAAATCGCCGCGGCCACATACGCGAAGATTCCGGTCTCCGCGGTCAGCGTGGCGATGAGCAAAGGCAGGCCGAGGACATCATCGGGGCGTGCTGTCTGCGCAACATCGCCGAAGGGCGTGATCAACGCGACGAGGAGGAGGAAGAGAATCACCGCCAGCGCGTAGAGCACGGCGATCGCGGCCGCCACGCCGGTGCCGCGATCGGCATCCCGCAGCCGCTTGGCGTGAAGACAAAACCAGCACCAGAGCGCGATCGCTTGCACGAGTGCAAAGGGCGCGAGCCCGGCGCGCAGCATGGCGGGGGGCGAGATCAAGAGAAACGAAAGGAAGGCCGTCCCATAAACCACGGCCGCACCTGCGGCGAAGGCACGCGGCGCAAGGCGGCCGCGGGCGGAGAAGAACAAAGCGAGCGATTCCATCCCGCTCGATCGTGGCATGGCGCGAGGGCAAATTCACCCGCCATGGCCCGCCACGCAACATCCACCTGCGTCACGGGCCGGCTGGAGCGCGCGTCATGCGAACTCCATGATCACCGCGTCGACGGCGAGGCTGTCGCCGGGCTTGGCCTTGATCGCCTTCACGACGCCGTCGCGTTCCGCGCGCAAGACGTTCTCCATCTTCATCGCTTCGACCACGGCGAGCGTCTCGCCGGCTTTGACCTCCTGGCCTTCGCTGACCGATATCGACACCACCAGACCGGGCATGGGGCAGCGCACGGCCTTGCCGGAGTCCGCGGCCTTCTTCGGCGGCATCAGCCGCGCCGCCGCGGCCTCGCGCTCGGTGTAGACATAGGCGCGCGTCTCGACCCCACGGTGGGAGAGATCGAAGCCGTTGAGCACCGGCCGCACCTGCACCGAGATCGGCCGATCATCGATGGTGCCCGACCATACCGGATCGCCCGGCTTCCAGGCCGACGTCAGCACGTGCGTCGGCCGCGACTTGCCGGCGGCTTCGAAACGCACCACGAGCGCATCGCCTTCACGGGTGATATCGAGCGCGATCTCGCTTTCGCCGAGCCACACGGCTCGCCGCCGTTCCCGCGTCACCGCGGCTCCCGGCCGCTGGCCGGAAATGCGGCGCTTTCTCTCGCCGAGCACATGATCGATGGCGGCGGCGACCGCGGCGAGCACGCGCGCCGTCTCTCGGTCCGGAACGACCGGATGAAAGCCGGCGGGATATTCCTCGGACAGGAATGCGGTCGAGAGCTTTCCCGCCTGCCAGCGCTCGTTCTGCATCAGCGCCGCAAGAAACGCGATGTTGTGGCGGAAGCCTTCGATGTCGAAGGCATCGAGCGCGTCGGCCTGGGCGGCGATCGCCTCCTGGCGCCTTCGCGCGTGAGTTATGAGCTTGGCGATCATGGGATCGTAGTAGAGCGAAATTTCGCCGCCCTCGTAGACGCCGGTGTCGACGCGCACGGTTATGCCGCCTGCGCTGCGCTCCGCCGGCGGGCGGTAGCGCACCAGGCGGCCGATCGACGGCAGGAAATTGCGGGTGGGATCCTCGGCATAGACGCGCGTCTCGACCGCCCAGCCCGAGAGTTCCACGTCGCTCTGCTCGAGCTTGAGCTTCTCGCCCGCCGCCACGCGGATCATCTGCTCGACCAGGTCGATCCCGGTCACCAGCTCGGTGACGGGATGCTCGACCTGCAGCCGCGTGTTCATTTCGAGAAAATAGAAGCGCTTGTCCTGTCCGACGACGAACTCCACGGTGCCGGCCGAGTCGTAGCCGACGGCCTTGGCGAGCGCGACCGCCTGCTCGCCCATTTTGCTGCGCGTCGCCGCGTCGACGAGCGGGCTCGGCGCTTCCTCCACGACTTTCTGGTTGCGGCGCTGGATCGAGCATTCGCGCTCGCCGAGATGAATGACGTTGCCGTGCTTGTCGCCCAGCACCTGGATTTCGATATGGCGCGGATCGACGATGAATTTCTCGATGAACACGCGGTCGTCGCCGAAGGAGGATTTGGCCTCCGAACGCGCGCGCGCAAAACCCTCGGCGACCTCGGCCTTGGAATGCGCGATCCGCATGCCCTTGCCGCCGCCACCCGCCGATGCCTTGATCATCACCGGATATCCGATCTCGTCGGCGATCTTCACCGCGTGCTTGGCGTCAGCGATCACGCCGAGATGCCCGGGAACGGTGGATACTTTGGCTCTCGCCGCCGCCTTCTTGCTCTCGATCTTGTCGCCCATGGCGGCGATCGCCTTGGGATTGGGTCCGATGAAGACGATGCCGGCCCTCGCCAGCGCCTTGGGAAAAGCCTCGCGCTCGGAGAGAAAGCCGTAGCCGGGATGCACCGCCTCGGCGCCGGTGCGTTTGCAGGCGTCGACGATCTTGTCGATGACCAGATAGCTTTCGGACGCCGGCGGCGGACCGATGGGCACGGCCTCGTCGGCCATTTCGACGTGCAGCGCGTCGCGGTCGGCCTCGGAATAGACCGCAACGGTTGCAATTCCCAGGCGGCGCGCGGTCTTGATGATCCGGCAGGCGATCTCGCCGCGATTGGCGATCAGGATACGCTTGAACATGCCGCGATTGGGACCCCGCGAATCCGGCGCTTTAGGCTTTGCGGCGCAGCCCGCTAAATGTCAACAGCCGTTCACAGCGCGAGATAAGCAAAGGTCAACCATGCGGCTGCGCCACCCATGGCGAGGCAACCGCATGCCAGCACCGCAAGATCGGCCGCGAACCAGCCGCGGCCGATGGCCGCCCCGATGGCAATCTTGCTCACCGTATCGCTAGCGACAGCGGCGAGAATGGCGAGCACCGCCTGCGTCCGGCTCAGAGTATCAGGGGTGAGACGCACCATGGAGACGGTGACCGCGTCGACATCGACGAGCCCGACGACGATTGCGCCGGCCACCGCACCCGTTGCGCCGAACGCTTCGCCCACCGCGCGACCGAGCACGATGATCACGGCGAGGAAAACGGCAAATCCGACGACCGACAGAAGATCGAACGGATTGCGAAACTTCACGCTGCGATATTCATCGCGGTCGGCATGCTGCCAGATCATCCAGGCGACGGCGAACCCCAGCGCCGTCAGCGCGGCCGCGATGAGCGCGGGCGCGACCAATACGAGGAGTTCGACCTTGAGCGCGGCCACGATGCCGACGACGCGCAGGAACATGACCGCCGATGCCACCGCGACGCCGGCCGCCAGCAGCCGCGGTGGGCCTTCGCGGGTGGCGGCGCGGCGCGCATTGGCGATGGTGACCGCGGTTGACGACGCAACGCCGCCGGCCGCGGCCGCCAGCAGCAATCCGCGCCGCGCACCAAGATATTTCACCGCCACATAGCCGAGGAAGGAGACGCTGGCGAGGACGATGGCAATGAGCCACACCTCGCGCGGATTGACACCACCAAACGGTCCCAGCGGCGCGTCGGGCAAGATCGGCAGGCCGATGAACGTCATCGCCAGCAACACCACCGCCGAGCGCAATTCGGGCCACGTGATCTTTTCGACCCAGCCGTGAAGCTCTTCGCGCGCGGCGAGCAAAGCCGTCGCCGCCACCGCCGCGCCGGCGGCAACGCGCATGTCGCCGAGCAGCGCATAAGCGCCGAGCGCAAAGGTCAGCATGCCGGCGATTGCCGTCGTCGCGGAGAAATGTCCGGCGGCCTGGTTCTCGGCGCGAGTGAAGAGGGCGATGACGGCGCTGTAGGCGGCGAACGCCACGCCGAGAACAATCACGAGGGTCGCGGCGCCGCCTACCTCTTGTTTCGGCAAGGCCAGCGCCAGCGCGGCGATCACGCCGCCGAGCAAACCCGAGAGCGCGAAGGTCCGGATTCCCGCCGCGCGGCTGCCCGCTGTAGCTCCGCGCCGCCGCCAGCCGCGTTCGAGCCCGATCAAGAGGCCAATGCCGAGCGCGACGCCAAGGCGGGAAACTAACTCGTCGAGGTCCATGGACGGTCGGGCAACCAAATCCGAACCGCTCTAGGCGTGACCCAGCCGAACGTGCAGGTCAAGCAAGATGACTCACGAGCGCCACGCGGCGCCCGGGCTGTTCGACCAAGCTACGAGCTTCACATGAACGCGCGCGGCGGGCGCCGGGCGCCGCGGACATGGCTGGCAATCCAGGCGAGGACATAGGCATCGACGTCGGGCGACTTGCGCACGCTCGCCCACTCGCGGGCGAGCAGCATCCGCTCGGTCAGCCGCAGCACGACGGGCGACCGCCTGATCGCCGCAAGCAATGCGTATAAACGCGCGCCAGCCGATAACTCGGAGCCCGTGCTCATTGACGCTCTCCCGTCCCTTAACAGGGACCTTCCGGATCACTCGGCGAGGGGACGACCTCAGAACGCCGTCGAGGCTGAAGTGTTCCCTCCGCTCTCAAGTATTAGTCGTAGAAGGCGCCGTTCCGGTTCGACTCGTCATGGCAAGCGAGCCGACGGCGTTGACGGCCGCGATGTGGCGAAGTTGCGGCAGCGCTGTGAAAACCGGCGGAATCGCCGGCAGTTGTTCGCTTTCGGCGCAGATGTCACATAAGCTGATACCGGCGGACAGTGTGCACTGCGGCACGATCAGAAATTTGTGATCGGCGCTAGCGCGGCATCCACGAGCGACGGCGACCCGCCATGATCCCAAAAAGAACGTCGTGACTTCGGCCGACGGACGCGAGGGCGGCCTGGAGCGTTACCGCTGGCGGCGAGAACTCGGCGCGGTCGGGCGACCCGCGCCGGGGAGCCGGCATGCCTCCCGGCCGTCAGGCCGTCGTTGCGCCACCTCCGGCACGTCACGCGGACGACGTGGCGCAGGCCCGAGATCGCCGGCGCGCTCGCGGCGCAAGGGCTGCACCCGGCCGAGCAGACCAGTCTCTGCCGGCTTCACCGTCGACGCGCCGAAAGCGACGCTGGCAATGCAATCAAGTTACCGCCGCGGTACGCGTCCGTGGGGCCGAGATCGTCGCGGCGCTGGCGCCGCTTCGCCGACCGCCGACGCGGCAAAGCGTCGCTCCGTTGCCGCAAGATGCAGCCGCAAAATTCTCCCCTGCGCGCCGGCCGCGCAATTTATTCTTTCTCTCCGCACAGGGCCACGAAGTAATTATGCCTGCGCGCGGGGACGCGAAGGAAACGAAGCGTTCATAGTCGGCGACTATCGCGGCGAATACTGGCGCTGACGTTGCAACTCACTATATTACCCGCCCAATGACGCCCACGCGACGGAGGTAAGTCATGACTCTGGCCATCAACGACACTGCGCCGGATTTCGAAGCGGAGACCACCGAAGGCAAGATCCGCTTCCACGATTGGATCGGCGACAAATGGGTGGTGCTGTTCTCGCATCCCAAGGACTTCACACCGGTATGCACCACCGAACTCGGCTACATGGCCAAGATCAAACCGGAATTCGACAAGCGCGGCGTCAAGATCATCGGACTGTCCGTCGATCCGCTCGCCAGCCATCACAGGTGGGCCAGCGACATCAAGGAGACGCAGGGTTTCGCCCCCAATTACCCGATGATCGCCGACGGTGACTTCAAGGTGTCGAAGCTCTACGGCATGCTTCCCGCCGCCGTGTCCGGCGACCCGGAGAAGCGCACGCCCGCCGACAACCAGACCGTACGCAACGTCTTCGTCATCGGCCCGGACAAGAAGGTCAAGCTCATTCTGGTCTATCCGATGACCACCGGCCGAAATTTCGACGAGGTGTTGCGCGTGATCGACTCGCTGCAACTCACAGCCAAGCACAAGGTGTCGACGCCGGTGAATTGGAAGCTCGGCGAGGACGTGATCATCGCAGGTTCGGTCAGCGACGACGACGCCAAGAAGCAATATCCGCAAGGTTGGAAGGCGCCCAAGCCCTATATCCGCATCGTGCCGCAGCCGAAGGCGTAACATTCCCTCAACGCCGCGCGCGGCGAAAGCCGCGCGCGCTGACACGGCGCAAATTCAAGCTGCTGTCGAACAATGGCGCGGTATTGGCCCCGAGCTCTGGGCCATCGTCGATGCCTGTCCGGAAGAATTTCTCTAACAGCGAGTGACGGATCGAGATTGCTCGGCAGGAGGCGGCCCGCTTCGGACTCAAATCGGCCGCAAGACGCGACCCTGTCTCGGCATCGCGACCGCGTCGCGATCATCGATGTCAATGCAAACTCGGGCCCTTGAGGAAGCGATTGCGGTCGCCTGAGGTCACGCGCACCTCGAAGGTGCGGCCGTCGCGATAGATGGTCAGCGGCACCTCGACCCCGGCCTTGCCCAACGACCATACCTTGCGAAAGAAGCCGGCAAGATCGCTGACCTCTTGGCCGGCGACCGCCAGCACGACATCGCCGGTGCGCAGATTGGCGCGCCGGGCCGGACCGCCGCTGGAGACCCGCGCGACGACGACCTTGTCGTCGACCTCGGTGGCGTTGAGGCCGAGCCAAGGACGCGGCGGATGGTTCGGCCGGCCGAAGGTGAGGAGATCTTCGAGGATGGGTTTGAGAATGTCGATCGGCACGATCATGTTGAGCGGCTCGGGCGTGCCGCTTTCGCGCACCTGCTGCACCTGCAGCGAGCCGATGCCCAAAAGTTCACCCGCGCGTCCGATCATCGCCGTGCCGCCCCAAAACGGATGTGCTGGCGCAGTGAAGATCGCTTCATCGAGCACATATTCCCAATTGCCTGCGAATTCCTGCTTGGCGGCGATGCGCGCCACCACCGAATGCTTGCGGCCGCCTGCGCCGGCGACCACGACGGCGTCGCCGACTTTGGCCGCCTTCGATTGGCCGATCGGCAGCGCCGGCAGGTCGAGCCGCGCCAACGCTTGGACCAGCCCGAAGCCGGTCTCCTGATCGTAGGCCAACACGTGACCGGGAACCGCGCGGCCATCCGCAAGATGCAGCCAGATCGTTTCCGCCTCGGTGACGAGATAACCGATGGTGAGCACCACGCCCTCGCGGATGAGAACTCCGTTGCCGGTCCGCTCGGTGCCCAGCGTCTCGGCGGTGAAGGCGTCGGCGGGAATGATGGCCCGCAGCCCCACCAGCGAGGTCAACGCTCCTTCGAGATCAAAGGCGTAATTCTCCGGCTTGGGCTGGACGGCATGCGGCATCTCCCAATCGCTCGAGGATGACATCCAGTACTCCCTTCGCTGCGGCGATGCTCCTGTCGCAGAACTCTATATCAACAACCGGCCCGCCTCATCGACTATCCTACCATCCGCGCGGTCGGAAAAAATGGGGTCGGCGCGCGGCCCACGAAACAATGACGACGCACACGGCGAGCGTTATGGTCCGGCGCTGCCGAGCGGCGACGTCGCCAACCGAGTGTAGAGAGGCATGCGCGAGGACGGCAAGCGGCTGACTGACGTCTTTGCGGCGATCGATGCCGCCAACGCGCTCGATCCCAACACGATCAAGGTCGACGGCCGGCCTCAGCCGGCCGAGCTCGCTTATGGACGGCGCATGAGCGAGACGCTCGCGCGCCTGGCGCCGCATGCGTCCGAGCACCTGCGCATCGCCGCGCGCGGACAGCATATCGAGCGTTGGACCTCGCCGCGTGCGAGCTATCCGGCGGGGCGCGTGGGTTATCTCAAGTGGCGCAAAGATCTGCAGGGATTTCACGCCCGGCGGATCGGAGAGATCATGATGGCCGCCGGCTACGACGCCGGTGACGTCGAACGGGTCGGCGCGCTCGTCCGCAAGGAGCGGCTGAAATCGGACCCAGATGCACAAATGATCGAGGACGTCGCGTGCGTCGTGTTCCTCGAGCACTACCTCGGCGATTTCCTCGCAAAAACCGATGAGGAGAAGCTTGCCGGAATCCTCGCCAAGACCTGGAACAAGATGTCGCCGCGGGGACGCGATGAGGCCCGCAAGCTCGCGCTCCCCGCGCCCGCGCCGCGGCTCCTCGAAGAGGGCTTGGCGCGGCTGCGTGGAGGCGGCTGAGCACGACGTCCGCCCCAGCCGCGGAAATCCGATAGTCAGCTACCGCGACGGCGGATGGCAGCGCAGCTATTTCGAGCCGATGAAGGAACACTTCAGCCGCGCACGTTGAGATCGTGCCGGTGCGCGGTGCGCGCTTTTCGAACCCGGACTTCCAAATTGGAAGTCTGGTCCTCCTCTCAATGCGTCGTCGCCCGATCCTAATCGAGATCGCGAGCGAGGCGCAGCTTCAGGTCAGGACGCCGCCCGCGAACAGGACCGCGCAAATGAGGACCGCCACCAGCATGGAGCCCACGATACCGAGCCATTCCTTGTAGGGCGCCGTGTCGGGGATTTTGCTCTCGAAAATGTCGCGCATCGCACCACCCCTTCGATGATCGTTATGCCGTCTCCTGTGCCCGCGGGTGCTTGTGTGGGAAAAATTGGCGGCAATTGTGGAGCGTCTGACGCAATCTTCGAAAAAGCCGGGCGATGTAGCTTTTCGGTCACAACAACGATCGGGTCCCCTCGCTTTTTATCGCGAGGGGACCCGAGACTAGCGCCGCCGCAAGACGATCAGCGATAGAAGAAGGACGGGAACGGTCTGGCGTAACCCGGCGTGGGGGAGACCATCGATTGGGACATGGCGCCGTTGCGCACGGCCGGAGCGGACCGGCGCGGGGTCGATCCGGACGCCACCAGGTCCTCCCGCCTGCGCTCGGGCGTGGGCTCGATCACGCCGCGCGTGCTCCTGATCGCCGCAAGGGTGCGGCTATCGAGATTGTAAATGTCGCGGCGGGTCTGCAGCTTGCCGGCGTTGTCGACGAAGGCGGTTTGATAGGTGAGGTGGACCCAGATCGGCGTCGGCTGCAGCTGAAGGTTCTGCTCGCCGCTGCCGAACATGTGCGTGATCCGCGCCGCCGTCCAGTGCTCCTGCGGACGGACGATGTTGAGGAGGACTTCGGCGTATTTGGCCGGATCCTGCACGCGCATGCAGCCATGGCTATAGGCGCGGACCTCATGGGCGAAATAATACTTGTCCGGCGTGTCGTGCTGATAGACGAGGAAGCGGTTGGGGAAGTTGAACCGAATCCGCCCCAGCGCATTTCCCGGGCCGGGCGGCTGGCTGATCGAGACGCCACCGCCGCTGTAACTCACGCGCAGCCCCATGCGAGCGAGCACGGTCGGGTCCTGCGCCAGCGCCGGCAGATATTCGTTATGCACGATCGACGGCGGCACGTGCCACGTGGGATTGACCGTGATGAATTTCATCGTCTCGCTCAGCAGCGGCGTCGGCATGCTGGGCTTGCCGATGACAATTCGGGTGGTCCACACTTGAGCACCCTCATGCATCACGCGGAGCGTGAAGTCCGGCTGGTTGACGACCACATGCGCCTTGCCGAGGTCGCGCGGATACCAGCGCCAGCGCTCCATGTTGACGATGATGGTCTCGACCTGCCGGGGAGCTTCGCTTTTCTTGCCGCCTGAGTTGGCGCGGACCTCCGCCAACATCGCCTTGAGCTTCTGATACTCCGCGTGCTGGGGGCTGAACGCGTCGAGCGCTTTGCCCGCATCCGACGCGGCGGCGATCGTGCTGAGAATGTCAGCCGGCTCGGGCACCGCTTGCGGAAGCTCGATGTTGCGGCTGACGCGGGTGTAGGGGAACCGTCCGGCCTGCACATGCCGGGCATAGGTGAGCACGCTCTGCGTGAGCTTGAGCTCGGCTTCGGCCAGCGCATCGGATCCGAGGCCGGCGAAATTCGGCGTCTTATAATCGCTGACCTCGAGCCCGTCGGCATCGGCGTGCTTCAAGCGAGCGACGGCGGACGTGGCGCGCGCGTTCTCGATGCCCTTGTCGAGCCACAGCGGCAGGAAGTTGCGGTTCTGGTAGAACGCCTCAGCTGCCGCGCGCTCTTTCTTGCTGGCAAAAATCTTGTCCGATGTCGCGGCGAGAAGATCGCGAATCTTCTCCGCAATCACGCGGTCCGCGGGATCGAGCGAGGCCAGAGGATCGACTGGGGCGGCCTGCTCCGTCACAGCGACGGCCTGCTCCGTCACAGCGGCAGGATCGGCGGCAAGCGTTGGGGTTGAAACCTGCTCGGCCGGTGAAGCTGCGACAGGCGCGGGCGCAGGGGTTGCGGCCTCCTCGACAGGCGAAGCTGCCGGAGGCGAAGCGGTCGTGGGCGCGGGTGCCATTTTGTTGGGACCCTGCGCTAGGCCGACCATCGGGATGGCAAGGATCAGGGCCAGGGCCGTGCCTGCCAGGATACGATCATAACGGAAGCCATGCATGAGAGATTCTCCCAAGAGTGTTGTGGAGGGCTCCCCGCCGCGCACGCGCGCGATGCCGGGTGAGCCGGACGCTGCAAAGTCGTGGAATCAGCACTGCGACGGCCCGAACCGCCGTCGGCGAGCTCGTCGTTAGAGCCCAGCTTGTATGTGCATGAGTGCCCCCCCTCCCCGTTTACCGATCGACCACCCCCACAGTGCCGGTTCCCTCGCCGGCGGTGGCTGTCGACTTATTTGTCGCTTTGGGGGGTCGATTGGTTCAAAGGCGATAGGGACGAGGCTTGGCGTCGCACCGCGTTAACCAAGGTTAATGAGGGCTCAAGCCCACCCGTGTGAGGCCGAAAACCTGCGTCGTCACCGGGTTTTCCGCCCCGAGGTGACGGGCGGCGGTCGGAGGTATTTCGCCCGTAGGCGGGCACCGGCCCGGATCGGATCCGGCGCGATCGAGGCCCCAAGCAACCTGGAGTCGATCCGCCGATGCTGGTGACGATGTCCGTCTAGATCGATTTCCAAAAAACCACGCGTGGCGCGCCGCGGCCGGCATAGTCGGGAAGCACCGGAATTCCATCGATATTGGCGTCGCCGAGGAGCCCCATGCCGAGGCTCTTGTGAAATGCGATGGATCCCAGATTTGCCGGCGTGGTTATCGCCTTGACGTGCCTGCAACCATGCCGCCGAGCGAACTCCACGAAGTGGCCGAAAAGCTCTCGCGAGGCCTTGCCGACGGGCGGACGTCCGCACAGCGACCGTATGCACATATCCGACCGGTTCGGTTTGCGAGAGAAAGCCAAACAAATAAGCGACGACCTGGACTCCGTTGCGAATGACGAATGCCGAGTTTCCAAACTCGTGAACGAGGAATGGATGATGCAGGTGGCGGGTGTCCCGCGCGCCCCAGAATTCCTGCAGCTCATCGAGAATCTGGTTGTAGTCCTGCTGGGTGCACATCGAAATTTCTGCGGGACTGCTCATCGACGCTCCGCTGGTATCGTGACCACAAGAATCCACATCGCCGTGGGGTCGCATCAAATGAGCCGGGAGCTTAGCATTTGGCAGCACACCGCAGGGCCCACCGTTGCCGTCAAAAATTCGATCTGTACCCGCTTGAGGCATTCCATCAGCGCCGTTTGCGATCACGACACGCAGCTGATGTCGTTTCACGTCCCGACCAGCAGCATCACGCCCGCGACGGTGGTCGTCACGCCGACGACGTGCGCAATCGTGACGCGCGCCGAGCGAAGCAAGATTGCCGCAAACGCCAGGGTCACCAGCGGATAGGTCGCAACGAGCGGCGACACCAAAAGCACCGGCCCGTGCGCCAGCGCCGCGTACAACGCGAGAACGCCGAGACCATTGCAAGCGCCCACGCAGCCAAACCACAGCCGGCCGGCGCGGCGGTTCCCGCTGGGCAGCGGATGCTTGCCGGTCACGGCGACGCCGGTCACGACCAGGCTCGACATCAGATAACCGATCAGCACCGCCGCGAACGGGCTGGGCCACAGCGCCAGGCCGAGCTTGGTGATCGGATGGGTGAGTCCGCGGATTCCTGCTATCCCGATCGGCAGCAGGATCGCCCCGAAGTGCCAGCGCGTGCCGAGCCAGTCGCGATTGATCGACAATGTGATCACGCCGATCACGATCATGGCGATGCCGAGCGCCTGCAGCGGACGCGGCACTTCATTGAACAGGAACGCGGCAACCACGACCGCAAACAACGGGGTCAGATTGCTAAGCGCTCCGGAAACGCTCGGCCCCATGCGCCGATTGGCCTCGAACGTCAGCAACGTGACGGTGGCGGGAAACAACAGGCCGACCAGGACGAAGATCAACGCGCCGCGCGGGTCCCATCCATCCCAGTCGAGCATGAACGGCGCCAGTGCCGAAAACAGCACCGCCGAGGTTGGAATGCTGACCGATGCCCCGCGGCTCGGCGGCACGTGGTGCAGGCCGAACTGGGTCAGCACCAGCGCAAGACCGAATAGAAAGGAGGCGCATAGCGCCAGCACGTGCGGGTTCTCGAGCAAGTCGCAGCCTTTGACGTCGGGCGCCGCTAGCGAAGCAAGGCTATGCAATCAGGCAAAGCCAAAGAACTGGTGATCTTTGCAGGCATCTCATAAGATCGCCTTATGGCCAGAGATGTCGACACCGCCGCCTTGCGCTGCTTCGTCACCGCCGTGCGCACCGGCAGCATGGGCCGCGCCGCCGAGGCGCTGGGGCGCACTCAGCCCGCGATCAGCCAGCAGGTTCGCCGACTGGAAGATATCCTCGACTGCTCCCTCCTGCGCCGCAGCGCAAGGGGTGTAGTCGTGACGCCGGAAGGCGAGGCCTTTCTGCCCCTCGCCGAGCGGATTCTCGCGCTCAACGACGAGGCGCAGGCGCACGTGCGCAGCCGCGCCGGCAGGGGTGGCGGACGGCGGCGCATCGGATTGCTGGAGGATATCGCGGCGAGCGGGCTGCAGATGGCACTCGCGGATTTTGCCCATGTGCACCCCGAGCTCGAGCTCGACGTGACGGTCGCCGATGGCGACGCGATGCGAGACGCTTACCGCATGGGCAAGCTCGATCTCGTGCTGTCGGACTCCCTGTTGGTGGGACAGACGCCGCGCAAGCGACGAACTTGCCCGCTGGTCTGGGCCGCGGCGCCGTCGTTCGATCTCTCAGCGCGGGAACCGCTGCCGCTGGTGTTGTTCCGCCATCCGTGCGAATGGCGGGTGCGCACCGTGCAGGCGCTCGATCGCTGCGGGCGTCGCTGGCGCGCCGCGTTCGAGAGTGGCAGCTTGGTCGCGATCCAGGCAGCGGTGCGCGCCGGTGTCGGCATCGCCACGCTCCTGCCCGGCAACGTCGAGGCGGGCATCGTGGTGCTCGATCCGCGCGCCTGCCGTCTTCCCGCTCCGCCGCGCGTCGAGCTCGCGCTCTACCGCCGCCCTGCTTTGCGGAACGATCCAGTCGCCGACTTCCTCGAGAACCTGCTGTGGAAGGCGGCGGGGTGATACGTATCGTTGAGCGCTTCGCAACGGGTCGGATCGATCTTGCCCGGTATGTCGTCAGCTCCGCTGCTGCCGGCTTGGCTGGCGGCTGAAACTCAGCGCAAGCTCGAAATATGCGCAGCAATTTTCGCAAATCTTTGCTTTGAAAAACATGCAATCACCCAACCATAACGATCACTGATTCTCGCCATACCGTTGGACAAGACCGGCAATGCACTCGCTGCTGAACGGAGATTTTGGCGGAGTGGAAGGCCTGTGGGCCATATAGCGAATCCTGAATGACAGCGCCCCACCAATCGCCCGCGTTCGGGTCACTGGCGTTCATTGCCGTCGTCATTGCCGCCAGTGCCGCGGCCTTTGCCTATACGGCAGGATGGTTTTCGCCTCAACGCCTCACGCCCGGCAAGCTGGTCGCCGCGTTTGCACCGCCGACCGGAGTGGCGCTCGGTCACCGCCGCAACCATGCGAAGGGGATCTGTTTTACCGGCGTCTTCGAAGCAAACGGGGCCGGATCCGAGCTTTCGCGGGCTCCGGTTTTCGCGCGCGGGGAGTATCCGGTGCTCGGGCGCTTTAATCTGGGAACCGCAGATCCGAACGCGCCGGACGCGACCGTCCGGGTGCGTGGCCTGGGAATACGAATCTCGGCGCCGGACGGACAAGAATGGCGGAGTGCCATGATCAACGCCCCGGTCTTCGCGGTGTCGACACCGCAGGCCTTCTACGAAATGCTGCGCGCGCATGGGAGCAAGGACCCGAACGCGACGGCGGCTTTCGCGGCGGCACATCCGGAGTTTGGGGCGTTCGGCGACTGGGCCAAGAACGGGCCCTGGACCGCCAGCTACGCGGAAGAGCGGTTCAACAGCCTCAACAGCTTTGTCTTCGTCGACGCTTCCGGCGCAGAGCACGCGGTGCGCTGGTCACTGCTGCCGGCGGCGCGACCGGTCGCTGTTTCGCCCGATGAGCTGGCCAAGCGTGGCCCCGATTTCCTCGAACAGGACATCGCTCGGCGCGTTGCCGATGCGCCGCAACTTTGGACCATGATGGTGACGGTGGCTGGTGCCGGCGATCCGACGGCGGACCCCACCAAGCCCTGGCCGGCCGATCGCCGCACCATCGAGGTCGGCACGCTCGCGGCGCAGCAAGTCCAGGCCGAGCCCGACGGCCCATGCCGCGATATCAATTTCGACCCTACCGTGCTGCCCTCCGGCATGCGCACGTCGGATGACCCGTTTCCTGCCGCGCGCTCGGCCGCCTACGCAAAGTCGTACGACCTGCGGACGGCAGAGGCCAGGGACTATCCCCGAACAACGACAGGAGCCACGCCATGATCGGGGGTCACCGACGCTTCACCCCGTTGCAGCGTCTGCTGCACTGGCTCATGGCAGCCTGCATCCTGGCCATGCTGTTTATCGGCGTGGGCATGGTGTCCACGGTCATGCCGAAATATCTGACGCTCGTTTCAATCCACAAGCCGCTGGGCATTGCCATCCTGGCGCTCGCGCTGATCCGCTTGGCTCTGCGCCTGCGTTATGGTGCGCCGCCGCTGCCCGCCGACCTGCCCGGGCCGATGAAATTCGCCGCGCAGGCGTCGCATTACGCCTTCTATGTTCTCATGATCGGCATGCCGCTGCTCGGCTGGGGAATGCTGTCGGCGGCCGCCTATCCCGTCGTGTTGTTCGGCGGGTGGCATCTTCCGGCGATCCTGCCGCAAAGCGACAGCCTGCATGCGCTGCTCTGGGACGCGCATTTCTATTTTGCTTTCGCGTTCTTCGCGCTGATCCTGTTGCATGTCGCGGCGGCGCTGTTTCATGCACTCGTGCGACGCGACGGAGTGTTCGAGACGATGGCGTCTGCGGTGACCTACGGCGAGATCGCGCCCGCCAAGCAAGGACGCCACGCGGTATAGCGAGGCGCCAATTTGCTCAACGCCGGCGCAGAATGGCGCTCTCCCTCGAGCGGTAGCGTGCTCTGTGAGCGGCCTGAGAGAGATAGGTGACTTTTCGCCTTTTGGCGGGAGGTGTTGTCACCCATGTCTTAGGTACGATCTGTCACCTATGTGTTCGGGCTGGACAAAATGACGTAACTGGCGCGCTCGGAGGGATTCGAACCCCCGACCCCCAGATTCGAAGTCTGGTGCTCTATCCAGCTGAGCTACGAGCGCCGGAGAGCTTTGTAACCAAGAGCGCCGTTGAATTCCACTTGAGCTTTGCACCACCAGACCGCGTCGTGCCGCGATCTCGTGTAAGGCGTGCGCGCGGCGAAGCGCATCGCCTCCTGCGGGCGCATCCATGCGCGGATCTGAAAGGATTTCCGATCGCGCGCGTGGCTGGCGCTGGGCGCGGGCCATGCTATGAGCACATCGACCGCAGCAGAGGAACGATAATGGCCGCCCCCGAACTACCCGCATTCCTCAGGCTCCTCGGCGTGAATGTCCTTCATCGCTCGCCCGAACGCAGCGAAGCCAAGCTGCCCGTGCGCGCGGAGTTGTGCAACCGCCGCGGCGTGCTCCATGGCGGCGCGGTCATGGCGTTGGGCGACACGCTCGGCGGGATGACCGCGAGCATCAGCCTTCCCGACGGCGGCCGCACCGCGACGATCGAGAGCAAGACCAATTTCTTTGCCGCCGTGCCGAAAGGCGACACCGCGCACGCCGTCTGCATGCCGCTGCATCGCGGCCGGACCACCATCGTGCTGGAGACGCGCATCACCCGCGGCGACGGCAAGCTCGCCGCCATCGTCACGCAGACCCAGCTGATCTTCGACGACAACGACACGAACGAGTGAGCGGGGCCATTCGCGGTCGGCCTGCCTTCAAAACCATCGCACGAAGGCGGTCCTCAATGCTGCTCAAGATGCTCAAGGGTTCCATGGGTGGAACCAGGCCCCCGCCCACGGGGTTGTTTGTTCACGGACATCAGCGATGGGAGATCGCCATGACGGACCCCAGAGACTTCGATCGAAGAATGGAGATGGAGCACCAGATGGAGATGGAGCGCAGGATGGGCGCCCCCACCGTATGGGGATGGATCGCAGGCGCCGTGTTCATCATTGTCATTCTCGCGCTCGTGTTCGCCGGCGGCGAGAGCACGCGGACCGCGCGCGAAGACGCAAACCCGCCGGCCACCACCGGCATGGCGCCGCGAACCGCGCCGCCCGCTGTCGCCGTCCCTCCGGCGCAGCCGCCGTCAACAACCGGCCAGAGCCAATAACGGCGCGCGCACAAGCGGTGAAAATTTTCGTTGACTGCAGCACCCCGACTCCCGCAGCCGGGGTGCTCGCCTTTTCGGCGCGAGCGTCAGGGCGTGCGCCGTTCAGGGCAGGCTGAGCATGATCAATTGATCCGTTATCCCGCCGCCGCCCGGCGTCAACGAACCGCCGACGAAATACGCATTCGATCCGATCACTGCGCCGCCGAAGCCATGCCGCCCGGCCGGCATGGGCGCGAACGCGGCCCAGCGGTCGCTCGCCGCATCGTAGCCCTCGTTCTCCGGGAAAGTGTGATTGGGCGGAAGCTCGCCGCCCAGCACCAAGATCATTCCTTTGTAGAGCGTGGCGGCGACCCCGCTGCGCGGCGTCGGCAGCGGCGCAGCCGACGTCCACGAATTCGTGGCCGGATCATAGACGTCATGCTGGCCGGTGCGCTCGGCGGGACCCGCCAGCCGTCCGCCGATGACGTGGATTTTGCCCGCCACCGCGACCACAGCCATGTGGTCGCGCGCCTTCGGCAACGGCGCTGCTTCGCTCCACGTCCCTGTCGCGGGATCGTAGACCTCATGCGTTGCAACCGTCACCGCGTCGAGCCCGCGTCCGCCGATGACGTGGATCTTTCCCGCCAGCACGGCGACGCCGACCGCGGCGCGCGGCGCTTTCATGGGCGCGAGCGTGCGCCAGCGGTCGTTCGCGGGATCATATTCGAAGACGACGTCGCCCGCCCCCTGGTGCACCGAGGAGGTGAAGCCGCCGAAGGTATAGATTTTGCCGTCATGCGCGGCGACGCCGAGATGATCGCGCGGCTGCGGCAGCGGCGCGCGCTCCTGCCAGCGATCGCTCGCGGGGTCGTATTCCTCGTTGCGCGCCACCGCTTTGCCGGCAACCCCGCCGCCGAGCGCGAAGAGCTTGTCGCCGACTGCCGCGGCCGCGACCTCTCCGCGCACCGCCGGCATCGGCGTTTTCTGCGTCCAAGTTCCGGGCGGCGTTTGCGACTGCGCGATGGTGCCGAGCGCGGCGACCATCAGCGCGACGGAAAAGGCGAGCGGCAGCGAAACGAGGCGGCAACGCATGCGATCCTCCAATTCTCCCGAGCGCCGGGCCCGCACGGGTACTAATCGACGGCCGAGGGCTCGCGCGCAATGTCGAGCGCGGCGCGCGTGACCGCGACCCCGCCGGCAACGGTCAGCCGCACCACGTTGACGGTGCCAGCGTATTCCGGCGAGCCGGAATAATAGGCCGCAACGGCTCCGACCTTCGCCGCCCGATTCCAGTGCCCGAGCGCGATGTAGTCGGCGCCGGTCGCCTTGAGCTCGTCGTCGCCGATGAGCCAGGACGGACGCAGCCGGATGGTTCGATCCGGCACCGGTACGTAGTGTCCGTGCGCCACCGCGATCTGCCAACGAGTCGAGCGCGGCCGCGGTCGCTCAAACGGGATCATGTCGCCATAGTCGCGGTGTGGACGGCCCCAAATCTCGAGCCCCAGTTCCGCGAACACGACGGCCTCCTCATGGGTGACGCCGAGCACGTGAAGATTGTCGACCGCGGCCAGCGCTCCGTCGTTATAGACCGCGTCCGCAACCGCGGGATCGTGGTTGCCGGGCAAAAGCACCACGGGCAGCGCCGCCGCCGAAATGACCGCAGCCGCTCGATCGAGCAGATCAATCGGCACGCGATGGCAATCGAAGGTGTCGCCCGCCAGCACCACGACGTCCGCGCGAGCCGCGCGAGCGGCGCTCAGGACGCCGGAGAGCCCGGCGGTGCCATCACCCCCATGCAGCCGGGCAGTATAGTCATGATCTATGTGCAGGTCGGAGCTGTGAACGACCACGATGTCCTTGGTGGGGGCGCCGGCATGGGGCATGGCGGCCGAACATAAACATCCCCGTCTCCTTGGCAATCGCGGGAGCCGTCCCAATCCGCAAGCCCTTGAGGCTGTAGTCGCGTACCGGGGGCAGAATGCCAGCAGTATGTCGCCAATCCGACATTGGAGGACGCTTTCTCCGTCGAGGCACACTCGGGGGTCACGAGTTTGCCCAGGTTGGATGGTTGCGTCTGCACCCAAGCTGCGTATCGGGGAGCGTCAACATGAGTCCCAACAACATTTACCGCAGCAACGCGCAAGACTGCTTGCGGATGGCGCAAGCAGCGCCGGACGAGCGCGACAAGCCCTTCTGGCTCACGTTAGCGCAATCCTGGCTGCGCCTCGCCGAGCATGCGGCGCGCGGCGGCGACGAAGTGGAAACGCACGAGTTCCCCGTCGCCTCGGACACGCATTGATCATCTCGCGGTGAGGCGCCATCGTCCGCGGACGGCAGATCGCGTCCGCGTTCACTCGGCTTTGCGTCATGGCGTTTGCGCCGCGGTCGGTGCGGCGAACGAGCATGTGCGCGTCAGTCCACCTTGGCGCCGGACGCTCTCACCACCTCGGCCCATTTTGGAATCTCGGACTTCACGTAAGCGCGAAGCTCCTCGGGCGTGCCGCCCACCACGTCGACGCCGAGATCGGTCAAGGCTTTGCGCACCGTCGGGTCATTGACGGTCGCAGCGGTCGCGCGATGCAGCGTGGCGATGACGTCCTTCGGCGTCCCCGCCGGCGCCACGAGTGCATGCCAGGTCGTCGCCTCGAAGCCGGGAAAGCCCGACTCGGCGATGCTCGGGACCTCGGGCAATACCTCCGTTCGCTTGAGCGTCGTGACCGCGAGCGCGCGGATCGTGCCGCTCTGGATGTGAGGGAGCAGCGGCGACGGCGGATTGAACGCCATCGGGACGTGTCCGCCGATGACCGCTTGCAGCGCCGGCCCGGTGCCGCGGAACGGTACGTGCGTGATGTCGATCTTGGCTTCGAGCTTGAGCAATTCGCCTGCGAGATGCGCTGGCGTGCCGTTGCCGCCCGAGCCGAAACTGAGCTTGCCGGGATTGGCTTTGGCGTAGGCGATCAACTCGCCGAGCGAGGCCGCCGGCACCGACGGATTGAGATAGAGCACGTTGGTCTGCGTTCCGATCAGGCCGATGGGCTCGAAATCCTTTTCAGGATCGTAGCCGACGTTCTTGTAGAGACTCACGTTGATCGCGAGCAGGCTGCCGGTCGCCAGCAGCACCGTGTAGCCGTCGGGAGCCGCGCGCGCGACCGCGGCGCCGGCGATGCTGCCGCCAGCGCCGGCGCGGTTCTCGATCACCAATGGCTGTTTGAGGATCTCCTCCATCTTCTTGGTGAGGATGCGCGCCATCACGTCGCTCGGCCCGCCGGGTGCGAAGCCGATCATCAGCGTGATCGGCTTGCTCGGGTAGTCGGCGGCGCGCGCCGGCGCTGGCGCGCAGACGAGCGCGGCACCCGCCAGAAAAATCATGGCTGCCTTCATCGTCTCCTCCGCGCCGGCGTTGTCTTTTCGTGGGAATTGCAAGGTCTGCCGGTTTGCGGTCGGTTGGTCGACCGCTAGGCCGCAAGATTATCACGCTTCTTGCCCGCCGACCCGCTCGTGGCGGTCCAAATTCCGGCGAACACGGCGAGGAGACCGACGACGAGGTTGATCCCGATCGGTTCACCCAATGTGAGCGCGCCCACGGCCGACGCGAACACGGGATTGATCGTCATGGTGATGGCGGTTCGCGTCGGCGTCGTGCGCTCGAGCGCGAACACCCAGAGGAAAAAGGCGGCGGCGCCGCCGAACACGCCCAGATAAACCACCGCCATCCACTGCGCACCATGAAAGCTTGCAACGCTCGCATAGCCGTCGCTCCACGCGGCCACGGCCGCGAGGCACGCCGCGCCGAACCCCATGCCGGCGGTGACATAGGCCAAGGGGCTCGACCGAACGATGAAGGGGCGCGACCACACGTTATAGAGCGCCATCACCAGCGTGGCCGCGATCATGATCAGGTCGCCGCGCCAGGCCCCGGCGGGTGCGGCCGCAAGGCCGGTGACGAGTGCGACCGCGGCCCCGGCCATGGCGATGATCACGCCGACGCTTTTGCGAGTATCGAGCGCTTCAACGCCAAAGGCGGCGCCGACGAGCATGGTCATCAAGGGCAAGGTCGAAAGCGCGAGCGAGCCCCGCGCCGCGGTGGTGTAACGAAATGCCAGATTGAACAGCACGATGAAGAACGCGAAATACATGACGCCGAGCGCGGCGACACTGAGCCAATCCCGGCCGCGCGGCCATTTGATCCGCAGCGCCAACGCGATCGGCAGCAACAGCAGAAATCCGACGCCAAATCGGAACACGCCGAGGGTGACGGGATCGCTCATGCCGATCGCAAACCGGGTGGTGCCGCCCGCCACTCCGCCCAGCGCGCTCGACGCGATCGCCGCGAGCACGCCGACATACTCGTTTCGGGAAGGGCGCATGGGAGGGCAAGAGAGACGGCCTACGATCCCACGTCAACAGGGCGACCTCGTCGGTCTCGCCACGAGGTCGCGGATACGATCGCCATCAGAGCGGAAGATTATCGTGCTTCCGTGCCGGCATCTCCACTCGTTTGCCCCGCAGCATCGCGAGCGCCTTGGCGATGCGGCAGCGCGTGGCGCGCGGCATGATCACATCGTCGATGTAGCCGCGCTCGGCGGCGGCAAAGGGTGAGAGGAAGCGGTCCTCGTATTCCCTGGTGCGGGCCGCGATCTTCTTGGCGTCGCCGATATCGGCGCGGAAGATGATCTCGACCGCACCTTTTGCGCCCATGACGGCGATCTGCGCCGTCGGCCAGGCGTAGTTGACGTCGCCGCCGATGTGCTTCGACGCCATCACGTCGTAGGCGCCGCCGAACGCCTTGCGCGTGATCACGGTGACGAGCGGCACCGTGGCCTGCGAATAGGCGAACAGCAGCTTTGCCCCGTGCTTGATGAGCGCGCCATATTCCTGGTTGGTGCCCGGCAAGAATCCCGGCACGTCGACGAAGGTCACGATCGGAATGCCGAACGCGTCGCAGAAGCGCACGAAGCGCGCGGCCTTGCGCGAGGCGTCGATGTCGAGCACGCCCGCGAGCACGATGGGCTGGTTCGCGACGAAGCCCACGCTGCGCCCGGCGATACGGCCGAAGCCGGTGACGATGTTCTTGGCGAACGCCTCTTGCAGCTCGAAGAAGTCGCCCTCGTCGGCGACCTTCAGGATCAGTTCCTTGATGTCGTAGGGCTTGTTCGGATTGTCGGGGATGAGCGTGTCGAGCGATTTCTCCTCGCGTTCGAGGTCGTCGTGCGAGGGCCATTCGGGGACGCCGGCTTCGTTGTTGGCGGGCAGGAAGTCGAGCAGCCGGCGCATCTGCAGCAGGCACTCGACGTCGTTCTCGTAAGCGCCGTCGGCGATGCCGGACTTCGTCGTGTGCACGGCGGCGCCGCCGAGTTCCTCAGCCGTCACCACCTCGTTGGTCACGGTCTTCACCACGTCGGGGCCGGTCACGAACATGTAGCTGGTGTCGCGCACCATGAAAACGAAATCGGTCATGGCCGGCGAATAAACGTCGCCGCCCGCGCACGGACCCATGATGACGGAAATTTGCGGGATCACGCCGGACGCGATCACGTTACGCTTGAACACCTCGCCGTAGCCACCGAGCGCGGCGACGCCCTCCTGGATGCGCGCGCCGCCGGCATCGAACAGGCCGATGATCGGCGCGCGCGCCTTCATCGCCATGTCCTGGATCTTGACGATTTTCTGCGCGTGGGCCTCGGAGAGCGAGCCGCCGAACACGGTAAAATCCTTGGCGAAAGCGAATACGGTGCGGCCGTTGACCGTGCCCCAGCCGGTGACGACGCCATCGCCGGGGATCCTGCTCTTCTCCATCCCGAACTCGGCCGAGCGGTGCTCGACGAACATGTCGAACTCCTCGAACGAGCCTTTGTCCATCAACAGCTCGAGTCGTTCGCGCGCGGTGAGCTTGCCGCGCTTGTGCTGCGCGTCGATGCGCGCCTGACCGCCGCCGGCGCGCGCGCGTCCACGACGTTCTTCGAGCTTGTCGAGAATGTCCTTCATGACCGCGCCTCGCCGCCTCCTGCGATACAAAATCCATAGCATGTACGGGTATTTGAGGGTAAGCTTTCCGTCGTCTGGAAGTATTCGAGGGGAGCAAAGCATGCCCGAAGGATCGCGCTACAAGGTCTTGTCCTACTGCAGCGCTGCGCTGGTTCTCGCCATGGTCGCGGCGACCGCGCCTGCGATCGCGCAATTTCCTCCCGCCCCCGACGACCAGCCGGCCGCGAAGGGCAAGCGCGGCGGCGCCGCGGCCGCCCCCAGCATCAACGGCAACTGGAGCGGCCAACTCACCCAGGTCGGTAGCCAAACGCCTTACAAGTTCGAGCTCGCGATCAGCGCCAAGGGAGCGGAGACGAAGTACCCCGATCTCGACTGCACCGGGAAGCTCACCCGCGTGGGATCATCGACGTCCTACGTGTTCTACGCCGAGGCCATCACCAAGGGCCAAGCCGAGAAAGGCGGTCGCTGTCCGGACGGCACCATCACCGTGGCGCGGCAAGGGAACGACCTCGCGCTCGGCTGGTTCGGCAGCGTTCAAGGCACCACCGTCGTCGCCTACGGCACGCTGAAGAAGAAGTAATACAGGATACGCTGGCGTCATCGCCGCCGATGACGCCGATAGCACCGAGCCGGTCAGCCGGCTTTCTGCATCAGGCCGCCTCCAACACCGTCGCAGCCGCCTGCATTTCGGCGAAGCGCGCGGCGCGGCGCTCGAGCGCGAGTTGGTCGCGGCCCCACAATTCCATATTCCAGTCCTCGTCGACATGCGCTGCCGCCCAGGCGGCATCGACCGACAGCTCACCGCGCGCGAGCGCGATCGCAAGCAGCGCCGAGCCGGTCAGCGTCGTGACCGCGTGAACGGCGCCGAGCCGCCATGGGTCGGTTGGAATGGCGCAGCCTGCGGCCGTGAGCGACTGCGCGGGCTGAGCGACGAAGGCGATTCCCTGCGCCAATGCGAAGTCCGCGCCGAGAGTCTCGCGCACCCATGCGAGCACGGGGTCCCACGCCTTGGCTTGCCGCGTGACCAAGCCAGCGGGGCCCGGAGCACGATAGAACACGAGATCGCAGGCGAGATATCGCTCGACCTCGGCCGCGACCGCCGACGGCGCCTCGACCACGCCGTCGATGATGGTATTGGCAAGACGCGTGAGCGGCATTTTTGCCGGATCGATGACCTCGCGCTGCGCGTTCCATTCGGCCGCCAGCGCCTGTGCCAATGCGCGTTTCGGCGTCGCCAACGTGCGGCGCGCCGGGGTCTTCACCGGACGCCCGTCGAGAACGATGCGGAACTCCCCGTCGGCCTCCCCCACGTCGGCCTGCTGATAGAACCGGCGCCGCAAATGCGGCCGCACGGCGCGCCGCGCCGCCTGCGTCGGGTCGAGCGGCGCGTTTTTGAAAATGTCCTCGAACAGGTCGCGCATAGCCTCAAGATGGGTCGCAAGCGGCGATCATGCAACGCCGCGCGCGTCGGCCGATCTTGTACGCCCGCGCGCTTTCGCCGATGATAGCAAGCCCGCGCAAAGTCTCGACGCGAGGACGAATGAAAGTCGGCGTTTTCGACCACCTCGATCGCAACGATCGTCCTCTGCACGCATTCTATGAGGAACGGCTGAAGATCGTCGAAGCCTACGATCGCGGCGGCTTCTATGCGTATCACACCGCCGAGCATCACGCGACGCCGCTGGGCCTCGCCGCCTCGCCAAGCGTTTTCCTCGCCGCGGTCGCTCAGCGCACGCAGCGGCTGCGCTTCGGTCCGCTGGTCTATACGCTTCCGCTCCACCACCCGCTGCGGGTGGTGGAGGAGATCTGCATGCTCGATCAGCTCAGCGGAGGACGCTTCGAGCTCGGCGTCGGCCGCGGCATCTCGCCGATCGAAACCGCCTATTACGGGGTCAAGCCCGACGACCGACAGAAGATGTATCTCGAAGCGCTGCAGATCTTGCGCCAGGCGCTGACCGAGCGGACGCTCACGTTTCACGGCGAGTTCTATCGCTATACCGACGTGCCGATGGAGCTCGAGCCGTTCCAAAAGCCGCATCCTCCGTTCTGGGCGGGAGCGGGCACGCCCGACGGAGCGGAGGCCGCCGGCCGCGACGGCTTTCATCTGGTCGCCAATGCGCTCACCTCGCAGATCCGCACCATGACCGAGCGCTACCGGGCGGCGTTCGAGGCGGCGCATACCCCGATGCTCGGGCTCGCCCGCTTCGTGATCATGGGGGACACCGATGCCGAGGCGCTCACCATCGCGCGCCGTGCGTATCCGCTCTGGCACCGGCACTTCCATCACCTCTTCCACATGCACGGCACCAGCCCCGCCGGGGGAGAACGGCCGCCACACTTCGATCAGATCAAGGACGGCGGCCGTGGCATCGCGGGCTCGCCCGCCACCGTGACGCGCATGATCAAGGCGCAGATGGAGGAGGCCGGCACCAACTATTTCGTCGCTCAGTTCGCCTTCGGCGACCTGACGCTCACCGAGGTGCTGCGCACGGTCGATCTGTTCACACGCGAGGTCATGCCGGCGTTGAACGATGCGTGATGGCCGCAGGCGAAGCGAGCGTCACGAACCTTCCTCTGCGCGCAAAAGCTCGCAACGGGCGCAAGACTCCCGTCGGGCCGACGCCCACATTCGGTCGCAGTGACCGGCAACCGAGAGTGGCGTCTGCGTCCTCCTGCTCGGTTGCATCGCAAGCAGCGCCCATTTCCGCATTGCACCATCGGAGCACCCAAAAGAAGCGAGCAGGTTCAATAGCTTATGGTCGCACGGAACCCGATCACACAATTTTTACGAGAACGGGCGCTGACTCGAGCCGCGCCGCACCGCGAGCGCGCGCGGACAGGTGATAAAACCCTGTTATGACGAATGTATCGGTGGAATTTCGAGGGGGGCTCCACTACTATCGCCGCCCGGATTCGGCTCACGACACGCCGAATGCGGGGGAAGACCGGCCGACGCTTGTTCGCGCATGGTTGTCGAGGGGTGCGCGGCCAGCGTGCGTGCAGAGGAGTCAATGAAACCTACCGACATCTCGACGCCGGACTACTTCCACAAGGTCGTGGATTGCCAGTGGGCCTGTCCGGCTCACACTCCGGTTCCTGAATACATCCGGTTGATCGCGGCGGGCCGCTACAGCGACGCCTACATGGTCAACTGGAAATCCAACGTGTTTCCCGGAATCCTCGGCCGCACCTGCGACCGGCCGTGCGAACCGGCGTGTCGGCGCGTGCGCGTGGAGAACGAGCCGGTCGCGATCTGCCGCCTCAAACGGGTGGCGGCCGACTTCAAGGATGACATCCGCGCCCGCTTGCCCAAGCCGGCGGCCGCCAAGAACGGCAAGCGCATCGCGCTCGTGGGCGGCGGCCCCGCCTCGCTCACGGTCGCGCGCGACCTGGCGCCGCTCGGCTATCACTGCGTGGTGTTCGACCAGGACCCCAAGGCCGGCGGCATGATCCGCACGCAGATTCCGCGCTTCCGTCTGCCGGAATCGATCATCGACGAGGAATGCGACTATATCCTCAACCTCGGCATCGAATTTCACGGCGGCAGGCGCATCGACAGCCTCAAGGCGCTGCTGGCGGAAGGCTGGGATGCGATCTTCGTCGGCTCGGGCGCGCCGCGGGGCCGCGATCTCGACGTTCCCGGCCGCAAGGAAGCGGCGGCGAACATCCATATCGGCATCGACTGGCTCTCATCGGTCTCCTTCGGCCACGTCAGCAAAATCGGCAAGCGCGTGATCGTGCTCGGCGGCGGCAACACCGCCATGGACTGCTGCCGCTCGTCGCGCCGTCTCGGCGGCGAGGATGTGAAAGTGATCGTGCGCTCGGGCTTCCAGGAAATGAAGGCGTCTCCCTGGGAAAAGGAGGACGCCATGCACGAAGACATCCCGATCCTGAATTTCCTCGTGCCGAAAGAGTTCACCCACGAGAACGGCCGCCTCACCGGCGTGCTGTTCGAGAAGGTGAAGGCCGAATACGACGCCAAGGGCCGGCGCAACCTCGTTCCGACCGGCGAACCGCATCAACACATGGCTTGCGACGACGTGCTGGTCGCGGTCGGCCAGGAGAACGCTTTCCCCTGGATCGAGCGCGACGTCGGCATCGAGTTCGACAAATGGGATATGCCGAAGGTCGATCCCAAGACCATGGCCTCGACCCATCCGCGGGTGTTCTTCGGCGGCGACTCCGCCTTCGGCCCGAAGAACATCATCTGGGCGGTCGCCCACGGCCACGACGCCGCGCTGTCGATCGACAAGCTGTGCTCCGGCGCCGATATCAACGATCGTCCCCAGTCCATGGTCGAGATCGTCAGCCAGAAGATGGGCATTCACGAGTGGAGCTACGACAACGACATCGCGCCCGACCGGCGCTATCGCGTGCCGCTGCGCGACAAGGTGGTGGCGCTGCGCGACATCAAGGCCGAGGTCGAGCTGGGCTACGACGTCAATCTCGCCCTCAAGGAGGCGCACCGCTGCCTCAATTGCGACGTGCAGACGGTTTTCACCTCCTCGCTGTGCATCGAGTGCGACGCCTGCGTCGACATTTGCCCGATGGACTGCATCACGTTTACGGCAAACGGCGAGGAAGCCGACCTGCGGACCCGCCTCAAGGCACCCGCCCAGAATCTCACCCAGGACCTCTACGTCGCCAACGATCTCAAGACCGGCCGCGTCATGGTCAAGGACGAGGATGTCTGCCTGCACTGCGGGTTGTGCGCCGAACGCTGTCCGACTGGCGCCTGGGACATGAAAAAATACCTCATCGACATGACTCACGCGAATGACCAATGCCGAGTAGCAGCCCGATCAGCAGCGTAAACGACTTCGTCGTCCGGTTCGCCAACGTCAACGGCTCGGGCTCCGCCAGCGCCAACGAGCTGTTCGCGCGCTCGGTGCTGCGCATGGGTATTCCGGTCGCGCCGCGCAACATTTTCCCGTCCAACATCCAGGGCCTGCCGACCTGGTACGAGGTGCGCATCTCGGAAGCCGGACACCTCGGCGCCCGCGGCGGCACCGATCTCATGGTGGCCATGAACCCGCAGACCTGGGACAGGGACGTGGCGGGGATCGAGCCCGGCGGATATCTGCTCTACGATTGCACCAAGCCGCTGCCGACGTCCAAGTTCCGCGACGACATCACCGTCATCGGAGTGCCGTTGACCGCGATCTGCAATCGCGAATACACCGATGCGCGCCAGCGCCAGCTGTTCAAGAACATCGTCTATGTCGGGGCGCTTTGTGCGCTGCTGGACATGGACGTCGAGGCGACCGAGCGGCTCGTCGCCGAGCAGTTCCGCTCGAAGGAAAAACTCATCCAAGCGAACCTCCATGCGCTCCATCTCGGGCGCGACTGGGCGCTCGAGAGCCTGCAGTGCCCGATCGGGCTGCGCTTGCGCCACGCCAAGACGGTCGGGGATCGCATCTTCATCGAAGGCAACTCGGCCGCCGCGCTGGGCGCGGTCTACGGCGGCGCGACCGTGTGCGCTTGGTATCCGATCACGCCGTCATCCTCGCTGGCGGATGCCTTCACCGGCCATTGCAGGCGGCTGCGGGTCGATCCAGTGACCAAGAAGAACAAGGTCGCGATCGTGCAAGCGGAGGACGAGCTCGCCTCGATCGGCATGGTGATCGGGGCCGCCTGGAACGGCGCGCGCGCCTTCACCGCCACCTCCGGTCCCGGCATCTCGCTGATGCAGGAGTTTCTAGGCTTGGCCTACTTCGCCGAAATCCCCGCGGTGATATTCGACGTCCAGCGCGCCGGCCCTTCAACCGGCATGCCGACGCGCACGCAGCAATGCGACCTGATCTCCTGCGCCTATGCCTCGCACGGCGACACCAAGCACGTGCTGCTGTTCCCGGAAGACCCGGCCGAGGCGTTCGACTTCGCGGCCGACGCTTTCGATCTCGCCGACCGCCTGCAGACGCCGATCTTCGTCATGCTCGATCTCGACATCGGCATGAATCATCGCTTGTGCCGGCCGCTGACCTGGGACGACAATCGTAAATACGACCGCGGCAAGGTGATGACCGCGGCCGATCTCGAGGCGGGGAAGGATTTCGGTCGCTATCTCGACGTCGACGGCGACGGCATCCCGTACCGCACCTATCCCGGCACGCATCCGACCAAGGGCTCGTTCTTCACCCGCGGCACCTCGCGCGACCGCTATGCGCGCTACACCGAAGAGGGCGCGCCCTATGCCGACAACATGCAGCGGCTCATCCGCAAGTTCGAGACCGCGAAGGACCTCGTTCCGCGTCCGCTGCAGGCCAGCGCGGCAAAGCCGACGAAATACGGGGTCATCTATTATGGCTCGACCTCGCCGGCGATGGACGAGGCGATCCACATGATCGAAGCGCGCGGGCAATCGCTCAACCGGCTGCGCGTGCGCGCTTTTCCATTCCACTCGAGCGTGACGAGCTTCGTGGCGGACCACGACTTCGTGTTCGTCGTGGAGCAGAACCGCGACGGCCAACTGCGCTCGCTCATCGTCAACGAGTGCGGCATCGACCCTATCCGCCTGGTGCCGATCCTGCATTACGACGGCACGCCGATCACCGCGCGCTTCATTGCGCGCGCGATCGGCGACCATCTCGACGCGCTCAAGGTCACTCCCCTGCGCAAGGTGGTGTCGTGACCAGCGTCCTCGCCGCGGACCCACTCTCGACCTCCCACTCCAGGGGAAGGTGAATGGACTCTCGACCATGACCTACATCACCAAGCCCAAATTCCATCACCCCGCGCTGCCGAAGAACGCGCTCGGCTACACCCACCGCGACTACGAGGGCTCGGTATCGACGCTGTGCGCCGGCTGCGGCCACGACTCGATCTCGGGGGCGATCATCGAGGCCTGTTTCGAGCTCGATATCGAGCCGCATCGGGTGGCCAAGCTCTCCGGCATCGGCTGCTCGTCGAAGACGCCGACCTATTTCCTCGGCAGTTCCCATGGCTTCAATTCCGTGCACGGGCGCATGCCGTCGGTGCTCACCGGCGCCAATCTCGCCAACCGCGATCTCATCTATCTCGGCGTGTCGGGCGACGGCGATTCGGCCTCGATCGGACTCGGCCAATTCGCGCACGCACTGCGCCGCGGCGTGAACATGGTCTATATCGTCGAAAACAACGGCGTGTATGGCCTCACCAAGGGCCAGTTCTCGGCCACCGCCGACCGCGGATCGAAGTCCAAGCGCGGCGTGACCAACACCGACAACTCCATCGACCTGGTGGCCATGGCGCTGCAGCTCGGCGCCACCTTCGTCGCCCGCTCGTTCTCCGGCGACAAGGACCAGATGGTGCCGCTGATCAAGGCCGCGATCGAGCACGAAGGCGCCGCCTTCATCGACATCATCTCCCCGTGCGTCGCGTTCAACAATCATCTGGGCTCGACCAAGAGCTTCGACTATGTGCGCGAGCACAACGAGGCGGTGAACCGGCTCGACTTCATCACCGGCCGCGCGCCGATCACGGTCGCCTACGAGCCAGGGTCGGTCGAGGTGGTGGAGCAGCACGACGGCTCGAAGCTCGTGCTCAAGAAGGTCGCCGCCGACTACGACGCCCACGACCGGCTCGGCGCCATGAACTTCCTGCAGCGGCACGCCGCCGTGGGCCAGGTCGTGACCGGCCTGCTCTATGTCGATCCCGAGCCGGAAGACCTGCACCACAACTTCAACACCGTCGACGCGTCGCTCAATTCGCTCGCCGAGGCCGAGCTGTGCCCGGGCTCGGCGACACTTGCGAAAATCAACGCCAGCTTGCGGTAAACGTCGGCGCGCGTCTCGCGCGGGAGCAAGCGCGAGCCTCGGCGCGTCCGCGGCCCAGCCCGACCTATTCCTCCGGCGCCTCGACGATGGGGTCGTAGCGGTCGGCGTCGAAGCCGATGAGATTCCACGACTGGCGCATGTGCGGCGGCAGCGGCGCAGTGATGTCGATCGTTCCGCCGCGCGGATGCGGCACGACGATGCGCCGCGCCAAGAGATGCAGGCGGTTCTGCATGCCGCCGGGCAGCTGCCAGTTCTCCTTCGAAAAATATTTCGCATCGCCCACGATGGGATGGCCGATATGCGCCATGTGCGCGCGCAATTGATGGGTGCGGCCGGTTACCGGCTTGAGCGACAGCCAAGCCAGTTGGCGCGCGGCGGTGTCGATCACGGCGTAATAGGTCACCGCGTGGCTCGCCCCCTCTTCGCCGTGGCGCGCGACGCGCATGAACGACTCGTCCTCCCGCTCCTCCTTGGCGAGGAACGTGGAGATGCGGCCCTGGCGCGGCTTGGGCACGCCCGCGACCAGCGCCCAGTAGATTTTGCGCGCCGCCCGCGAGCGGAAGGTCTTGGCCAGCGCCGAGGCCGCAAACCGCGTCTTCGCCACCAGGAGGCAGCCGGCGGTGTCCTTGTCGAGGCGGTGCACGAGGCGCGGGCGCTGGCCCTGCGCATTCCGCAGCGTCTCGAGCATACCGTCGAGATGACGCGTGGTGCCCGAGCCGCCCTGGACTGCCAGCCCCATGGGCTTGTTGAGCACCAGCACGTCGGCGTCTTCGAAAAGTATGATCGATTTGAGGAAGTCGCGGGTCTGATCGCGGACCTTGGCGTCGGCTGCCGGCGGACGCGGCTGATCCAATCGCAACGGCGGAATGCGCACCGCCTGCCCGGCCTCGAGCCGCTGCTTGGGTTGCGCGCGCTTGCCGTTCACGCGCAATTCGCCCTTTCGAATGATGCGCTGGATGTGGGAGAAGGCGAGCCCCGGAAACCGCGCCTCGACGAAGCGATCGACGCGCATGCCGGCTTCGTCCGCCGTGACTTTGGCGGTCTGTACGCCGGTCGAGGCCGCTGCCGGTTCGGCGGCGGCCGGGCGGCCGCGCCGGTGCGTGGCGGGGGCGTTCACCATGACAACATGCGCTTGCTGAAAAAAATCACGGCCGCATCGTTGGACGATTTGAATTCCGGCAACGTTTGGAGGGCGCTCTTCTAACCTGCACGATTCGGCGGATTATTTCGCTCCCTTCGCAGCTTCTCCCAGTATTCCAGCCGCTTTCTGATCTCCCGCTCGAAACCGCGCTCGGGCGGATCGTAGAATTTCTGGCGCTCGAGCTGTTCGGGGAAATAGTCCTGACCGGAAAAAGCCTCGGGCGCGTCGTGGTCGTAGTCGTAGCCTTCGCCGTAACCTTGCGCCTGCATCAGCTTGGTCGGTGCGTTGAGGATGTGCTTCGGCGGCACCAGCGAGCCCGCCTCTCGGGCGGTGCGCATGGCCGCGCCATAGGCGGCATAGGCCGCGTTCGACTTCGGCGCGGTCGCGACGTAGATCACCGCCTCCGCGATCGCCAATTCGCCTTCGGGCGAGCCCAAAAAGTCGTATGCGTCCTTGGCCGCGTTGGCGACCATCAGCGCCTGCGGGTCGGCGAGCCCGATATCCTCGATGGCCATGCGCACGACGCGGCGCGCGATGTAGAGCGGGTCCTCACCCGCGTCCAACATGCGGCAGAGATAGTAAAGCGCGGCATCCGGGTCGGAGCCGCGCACCGATTTGTGCAAGGCGCTGATCAGATTGTAATGGCTGTCCTGCTGCTTGTCGTAGATCGGCGCGCGGCGCTGCACCACCTCCTGCAATTTCGCCGCGTCGAATGTCTCGTCTTTGCGCGCCGCCCGCCACACCTCTTCGGCCAACGTGAGCGCCGCGCGGCCGTCGCCGTCGGCCATGCGGATGAGGGATTGGCGCGCCTCGGCATCGAGGGGAAGTTTCTTGCCTTCGATTGCCTCGGCGCGGGCGATGAGCTTCCCGACCGCGTCGGCATCGAGCGGCTTGAACACCAACACGCGCGCGCGCGACAAGAGCGGCGCGATCAGCTCGAAGGACGGATTCTCGGTGGTGGCGCCGACGAGAACGATGGTGCCGTCCTCCATCACCGGCAGGAAGGAATCCTGCTGCGCGCGATTGAAGCGATGGATTTCGTCGACGAAGAGCAGCGTTCCCTGCCCGATCTCGCGGCGCGCCCGCGCCGCGTCGAACACCTTCTTGAGGTCTCCGACGCCGGAGAAAATCGCCGAGATTTGCTCGAAATGCAGGTCGGTCGCGCGCGCCAAGAGCCGCGCGACCGTGGTCTTGCCGGTGCCGGGCGGCCCCCAAAACACGAGCGAGCCCAGCGTTCGCGTATCGAGCAAGCGCGTGAGCGCGCCTTGCGGCCCGAGCAAATGGTCCTGGCCGACGACCTCGCTAAGCTGCGTCGGCCGCAGCTTGTCGGCGAGCGGCCGCGGCGCGTCGCGCTCGAGCCCGGCGGCGGCGAACAGGCTCGCGCCGCTGCGCTTGGCGCGCGGCGTCATCCGCGCAGCTCCACCGACACCTGCTGGCCGCCGCGCACGATGGTGATGCTCCAGCGCCGGCTCTGTTGGCCGGCGACGCGCTCGAGATCGCGCGTTTTTGCGATCTTAGCGTTGTTGACCGAAAGCACGAGGTCGCCGCGCTGGAAGCCCAGGCTCTGCGCGGGCGAGCCGGCGGTGATGTCGACGATCACCACGCCTTGGGTGGAAGGATCGAGCCGCAAATTCTCCGCCAACGCCGGCGACAGGTTGGATACCCTGGCGCCCTGAAACGGCGAGGGCGAGGCGATGACCACCTCCTCGTGCGGGGTGTCGGGCGCGGCTTCGAGCACGACGCTCAGCGCCACCTCTTTGCCGCCACGGATGACACCGAGCCGCGCGCTGCCGCCGATCGCCTTGGTGGCGAAGCGGTAATCGAAGGCGTTGGCGTCCTCGACCGGCTGGGCGTCGATGGCGATGATCAGGTCGCTGGTCTTGAGGCCGGCCCGCGCGGCGGGGCTCATCGGCGTCACACTCGCGACTAACGCGCCAGACGGGCGCTTGAGCCCGAGACCCTCGGCGATCTCGGGCGTTACCGCCTGCAGCCTCGCGCCGAGCCATGGGCGCTTGACGATGGAGCCGCCGCTCTTCGCCGAAGCCACCACCACCTTCACCATGTTGGCCGGGATGGCGAAACCGATGCCCTGCGAGCCGCCCGTGCGCGAGAAGATCGCGGTGTTGATGCCGACCAGGCGTCCGCCGAGATCGACCAGCGCGCCGCCAGAATTGCCCGGGTTGATGGCGGCATCGGTCTGGATGAAGAACTGGTAGTCGGTGATGCCGACCTCGGTGCGCGCCAGCGCCGAGACGATGCCGTGGGTCACGGTCTGCCCGACGGCGAAGGGATTGCCGATGGCGAGCACCACGTCGCCGACCTCGAGCGCGTCGGAATCGGCGAATTCGAGCGCCGGAAAACGTTCGTTCTGCGCCTTGATGCGCAGCACCGCGAGATCCGAGCGCGAATCCTTGAGCACCAGCTCGGCTTCGAATTCGCGCTTGTCCGCAAGCGATACCTTGACCTGATCCGCTCCCTCGATGACGTGGTTGTTGGTGACCACGAGGCCCTCGGCGTCGACGAGGACGCCCGAGCCAAGCGAACGCTGGACCTGGTCGCCCGATCCGCCGGGCGCGCCCGGCCCTCCGAAAAAACGGCGGAAGATCGGATCGTCGAACAGGGGATTGCGGACGGCGACCGTCTTGGCGGCATAGACGTTGACCACGGCCGGCGTCGCGCGCCGCACGACCGGCGCGTAGGACAGCCGCAACTCGTTCGCGGAGGACGGGACGCGGCGCTCCGGGGTGCGCTCCTGGGCGCCGGCGCCGAGTGGCGCCGCCGCGATGACGAGGAGGGCGGCGGTCGCGAGCCACCTCGAGGGCAAAGACATGCTCAATTGCGAAGACATGGGTGAAGACATGGGCCAATCCAGATTCGAGCGAGGCCAGATATAAGCCCACGGTCGCGGCAAATGAAGGGCGCGGCCAATGAAGGGGGTGGCAAGGCCGCCGCGCCTATGGAACAAGCCCTCGGATGACGCCTAAACTGGTCTGGTCCCGTCCCTCCCCTTCCCTCCCGAGGCCCTCGTGCAGCGTCCCCATGCCGAATCGACCGCCGGCTCGTCGCATGCCGCCGCCGCGGTGATGATCTACGCCGCCGCCTTCGTCACCGGCGCGATCGTGATGAGCTTCGAAATGCTGGGGTCGCGCTACCTCAACCCGTATTTCGGCAGCGGCATCTATACCTGGGCGGCGCTGATCTCGACGGTGCTGATTGCCCTCACCGCCGGCTATTTTCTCGGCGGTACGCTCGCCGACCGCACCGCCTCGCTCGCGGTGCTAGCCCTCACCGTCATCGTCGGATCGCTCTATCTCCTGGCGCTGCCGAGCTTCGCCCAAGCCATTCTCGAATTCGTGCTCGCCGGCGTCGACGACATTCGCGCCGGCAGCCTGATCGCCGCGCTCGCCCTCATGTTCTTCCCGGTGACCTTTCTCGGCATGTATTCGCCCTTCGCCATCCGGCTGCTCTTGCGCTCGGCGCAGCGCTCCGGCCGGGTATCGGGCGCCGTCTACGGCATCTCGACCGCGGGCGCGATCGTCGGCACGCTGGGCACCACCTTCTTCCTCATTCCGACGATCGGCTCGCGCGCAATCACGCTCACGCTCGGCGCGCTCGGATTGGCCGCGGGTTTGGCGCTGCTGGCGCTGGCCCGCCTGCACCGCCCCGCCGGCAGCGTCCTCGTGGTCGTTGCGCTTGCCGTGTCCACGGCGCCTGCCGGCCGCGCCGACAATCTGATCGACGAGGCCGTTCGCGCGAGCATGCTCGAGCGCGCCGACGGCCGGCTCGCCCACATCGAAACGGCCTACAACGACGTCTTCATCACCAAGCGCCGGCACCAGCTCGTGATGTCGTTCCAGCTCAAGGGCTGGGACTACACCGAATCGGTGAGCAACCTTCTCGACCCGGACGACCTGCCGCTGCGCTACGCGCAGGTGATGACGATCGCGGCCATCTATCCCGAGACGGCGCGGAAAATCCTGATGCTCGGGCTCGGCGGCGGCTCGATCTCCACGTATCTCGGGCGCTTCATGCCGGAGGCTGCGATCACCACGGTGGAGATCGACCCCGGCGTCATCACCGCCGCCAAGACCTATTTCGGCCTGCGCGAGACCGAGCGCATGCGCTACCACGCCGGCGATGGACGGGTGTTCCTCAGCCGCAACGACGAACTCTACGATTTGATCCTGCTCGACGCCTATCGCGGCGGCTACGTGCCGTTTCATCTGCTCACGCGGGAATTCTACACGCTGGTCAAGCAGCGCCTCACCCCCGGGGGTGCCGCGGCGTTCAACGTCCATGACGGCAGTAAGCTTTATGCCTCGACCGTAAAGACGCTGGGCGAGGTCTTTGCGGCGCTCGATCTCTATCCGAGCGGGGTCGGCGAAGTGATCGCGGTCGCCAGCGCTTCGCCGCTCGACTCGCGCACGCTCGAACGCAGGGCCGCGACGCTGCAGGAGCGCCACGGCTTTCGCTTTCCGTTACCGCAGATTTTGCGGCGGCGGCTGGAGCAGCCGCGCTTGCAGGCAGCGAACGGCGACGTCATCACCGATGATTTCGCGCCGGCCGATGTCTACGACGTGATCGGCAAGGATGCGCGCCGAAGGAAGTAGACGCGCAACCCTCTCGTTCGGTCACCTTGCTTGCATCGTCACGCCGGCGCCGGCGCTTCGGTCTCGGCTTCGGCCTGCGCTTGCACCGGCCCCGAGTCCTGCCCCTTCGCCTCCACGTCGCGATCGACGAATTCGATGACCGCGACGGGAGCGGAATCGCCGTAGCGGAAGCCAGCCTTGAGCACGCGGGTATAGCCGCCGTTGCGGTCCTTGTAGCGGGGACCGAGCACCTCGAACAGCTTCTTGACCATGGCGATGTCGCGCATCTGCGCGATCGCCTGGCGGCGCGCGTGCAGGTCGCCACGCTTTCCGAGCGTGACCAGTTTCTCGATGATCGGCCGCAAGTCCTTCGCCTTCGGCAAAGTAGTCACGATCTGCTCGTGCTTGATCAGCGCTGCCGCCATGTTGGCGAACATGGCGCGGCGATGCTCGCTGGTGCGATTGAGCTTGCGATGGGCGTTAGCGTGACGCATGCGCGTACTCCGCACAAGGCACAGCGATCGCGATCAATAATCGGGTGACGTTCCGATCACTGACTCCTGACCGCTGATCCCTGCTCAATAATGATCCTCGAAGCGCTTGGCCAGCTCATCGATATTGTCGGGCGGCCAACCCGGCACTTCCATGCCGAGATGAAGCCCCATCTGAGCCAGCACCTCCTTGATCTCGTTGAGCGACTTGCGCCCGAAGTTCGGCGTGCGCAGCATCTCGGCCTCGGTCTTCTGCACGAGGTCGCCGATATAGACGATATTGTCGTTCTTGAGACAGTTGGCCGAACGCACCGAAAGCTCGAGCTCGTCCACCTTCTTGAGGAAGGCCGGATTGAAGGCGAGGTCGGGAATGGCCTCGGCCACAACCTCCTTGCGCGGCTCCTCGAAGTTGACGAAGACGTTGAGCTGGTCCTGCAGGATGCGCGCGGCGTAAGCGACCGCGTCGTCCGGACTGACCGCACCATTGGTCTCGATCTGCATCGTCAACTTGTCGTAATCGAGAATCTGGCCTTCGCGGGTATTCTCGACTTTGTAGGAGACCTTGCGCACCGGCGAATAGAGGCTGTCGACCGGGATCAGGCCGATCGGCGCGTCCTCGGGACGGTTGCGCTCGGTGGGGACATAGCCCTTCCCGGTATTGACCGTGAACTCCATGCGGATCTCGGCGCCCTCGTCCAGCGTACACAGCACGAGATCGGGGTTGAGCACGACGATGTCGCCCACGGTCTGAATATCGCCGGCGGTGACCGTGCCCGGTCCTTGCTTCTTCACCACCATGCGCTTGGGTCCGTCGCCCTGCATCTTGATGGCGATGTCCTTGATGTTGAGCACGATGTCGGTCACGTCCTCGCGCACGCCTGGAATCGAGGAGAACTCGTGCAACACCCCGTCGATATGAACCGACTGCACCGCCGCACCTTGCAGCGACGACAGCAAGATGCGTCGCAGCGCATTGCCCAGCGTCACGCCGAAGCCGCGCTCGAGCGGCTCGGCGACCACGGTGGCTTCGCGCTTGGGATCGGCGCCTGCCGCCACCTGGAGCTTGTTCGGTCGGATCAGTTCCTGCCAGTTCTTCTGGATCGTCACGTTGGCACCCATGCCTTTGTGCGGCGCGGCGGCGGGCCGCGCCCCCCACTCCGCCCCGGGGGAATTTCCTGCAGCGGCGGACTCCTCTGGAGTCCGCCCAATGAGAACATCGTCTGTCATACTCGGCGCCTCTTGCGTGGACGGCAGCCGTTGTGTGGTATCGGCGTCACGTCGCGGATGGAGGTGATGGTGAAGCCGGCCGACTGCAGCGAGCGCAACGCCGATTCACGGCCGGAGCCCGGGCCCGCGACCTCGACTTCGAGGGTGCGCATGCCGTGCTCCTGGGCCTTCTTGGCGGCGTCCTCGGCCGCCACCTGCGCTGCGTAGGGCGTCGATTTTCTCGAGCCCTTGAAGCCCATGGTGCCGGCAGACGACCAGGCGATGGTATTTCCTTGCGCGTCCGTAATGGTGATCATGGTGTTATTGAAGCTCGCGTTCACATGCGCGACTCCGGAAGCGATATTCTTGCGCTCGCGTTTGCGAACGCGGGTGGCTTCTTTGCCCATTCTTCATCCTCTCGCAGCTCGGCCGGGCCGATGACTGGTGCTGTGACCACGCAACAGACTACGTCAACTCAAGGTGCGCGCTTCTTGCCGGCGATCGGCTTTGCCGGCCCCTTGCGGGTGCGGGCATTGGTGTGGGTGCGCTGGCCGCGGACGGGTAGTCCGCGACGATGCCTCAACCCACGGTAGCAGCCGAGATCCATCAGCCGCTTGATGTTCATGGCCACCTCGCGCCGAAGGTCGCCCTCGACGATGTAGTCGCGGTCGATGACCTCGCGGATCTGCAGCACCTCCTGGTCGGTCAGCTGCGACACCCGGCGGGCATCCGGGATTCCGACTTTCGTCATGATTTCATTGGCCTTTTTAGGCCCGATCCCGTGGATGTATTGCAGTGCAATAACGACGCGTTTGTTGGTCGGTATGTTGACGCCGGCGATGCGGGCCACAGCTAGTCACTCCTATTGCAGGCGCAAGCGCAGCGGCCGGCGCTCCTCACGAGGGCGGTTCGCAAACGATAACGCGACACCCTCCCCGTTCCCCAGGGCCCGGTATCGTTCGACCTCTCAACTTGGATGCGGGTTATTAATGGATTCAACGGCGTTTCGTCAACCTCCGGCGGGAAGGGCTTTTGCGCGCAGGCGCCTTGCGGCCGGCGCGCTTGCGCCCGCCCGATTTGGCGGTGTTGGCCTTCGTTTTCAACGGTTTGCGGGCCGCGTTTTTGACCCCAGCGGTACTCGTTCCCCGACCGCTGTGCTTGCCGTCCTTGCCCGCGGCGGTCTTGGCTCGTTTCTCCGGCGCCCTCGCCGGCGGCTTCTTGACGGCCGCACCGCGAAGCACCCGATCGATGGCGCTTCCCACCTGCGGGATCGGCGCCATGCCGTCGACCGAGCGCAACACGCTCTGAAGCTGGTAATAGGTGGCGAGCGGCGCGGTCTGATCGCGGTAGGCCAAGAGCCGCCGGTGCAACACCTCCGGATCATCGTCGGCGCGCAACGTCTCGCCCCGCGCCTTCGTCTCCGCGATCCGCTTCTCGATGCGTTTGAGCAGGACGCCCTCGTCCACCTTGAGCTCGATGACGGCGTCGAGCTCGCAGCCCTTCTCCTTGAGCATGCGATCGAGCGCATGCGCCTGCGGCACCGTGCGCGGGAAACCGTCGAGGATGAAGCCCCTGCGTGCATCGGGCTCCTCGATGCGCGCGGAGACGATCGCCACCACCATGTCGTCGGGCACGAGTTCGCCGCGCGCCATCATCTCCTGGGCGCGCACGCCGATCGGCGTGCCGGCCTCGGCCGCGGCGCGCAGCATCTCGCCGGTCGAAAGCTGCACCAGACCATGCTTGGCGACGAGCCGCTGCGCCTGCGTGCCTTTGCCGGCCCCCGGCGGGCCGAGCAGTATCAACCTCATCTACGCCGCCCCCGCAGCTTCGATCGCTTGATTAGTCCTTCATACTGGTGCGCCAGCAAGTAGCCCTGGATTTGCGCCACCGTGTCCATGGTCACGCTGACCACGATCAAGAGCGAGGTGCCGCCGAAATAAAACGGCACCGCCGCGTAAGAGATCAGGATCTCGGGCAACAGGCAAACGAGCGCGAGGTAGCCCGCGCCGATGACGGTGATGCGGGAGAGCACATAGTCGATGTATTCCGCCGTGCGCTCGCCCGGCCGAATGCCGGGGATGAAGCCGCCGTGCTTCTTCAGGTTCTCCGCGGTTTCCGTCGGGTTGAACACGATCGCCGTATAGAAAAAGGCGAAGAAGACAATGAGCCCGATATAGAGGATCAGGAACAGCGGCCGTCCATGGCCGAGCTGGGTGGTGATGGCGACGAACCAATCCGGGCCTTGGCCGGCATTGAAGTTGGCGACCGTCGTCGGCAACAACAGCAGCGAAGAGGCGAAGATCGGCGGGATCACGCCCGAGGTGTTGAGCTTGAGCGGCAAATGGGAGGACTGCCCCTCGAACATGCGGTTGCCGACCTGACGTTTAGGATACTGGATCAGCAGCCGACGCTGCGCCCGCTCCATGAACACGATAAAGGCGATCACGGCGACCACCGTCACTAGCACCACCAGGATCAGTCCCGTCGATAGCGCGCCTTGACGGCCGAGTTCGAGCGTTCCCGCGATCGCCGATGGCAACTCCGCCACGATGCCCGAGAGAATGACGAGCGAGATGCCGTTGCCGATGCCGCGCGAGGTGACCTGCTCGCCGAGCCACATGAGGAACATCGTCCCGCCCGTGAGCGTGATCACCGTCTCGATGCGAAAGAACCAGCCGGGGTCGGACACGACGTTGCCGGCCCCTTCGAGGCCGACGGAGATGCCATAAGATTGGAACGCCGCCAGCAGCACCGTGAGGTAGCGCGTATATTGGTTCATGACTTTGCGCCCCTGCTCGCCCTCCTTCTTGAGCTGCTCGAGCGTGGGCGACACCGTGGTCATCAGCTGGATGATGATCGAGGCCGAAATGTACGGCATGATATTGAGGGCGAAGATCGCCATCCGGTGGATGCCGCCGCCGGAAAACATGTTGAACATGCCGAGAATGCCGCCGGCCTGCGAGCGGAAGATCTGGTCCCAGGCCGAAGGATCGATGCCGGGCAGCGGGATATAGGTGCCGAGCCGATAGACCAGGAGCGCGCCGAGCGTGAACCAGATCCGCTTCTTGAGTTCCTCGGCCTTGGCGAGCGCCGAGAAATTAAGATTGGCGGCGAGTTGTTCTGCTGCAGAGACCATAGGTCTGAAGCTCCCGTTGCGCCCCCGAACACACCGACCGCTCGCTCGAGGCGCGCGTGCGCCCCGTCCTATATAGGCATCAGGCGGCCTGTTCGCCCATCTCCCGCTTCGGCGCCAGCAGGGTCACCGACCCGCCCGCCTTCTCCACCGCCGCCACCGCCGATCTGGACGCCCCCCAGACCGAGAAGGCGACCTTGGCCTTGATTTCGCCGGATCCGAGCAACCGGACGCCGTCTTTGGCCCTTCTCAGCACGCCCGCCTTCACCAAAGCCGCGGCATCCACGGTCACAGCCGCATCGAGCTTGCCGGCATCGATCGCCGCCTGAACCTTGCCGAGATTGACTTCGTTGAGCTTGCGCGCGAACGGCGTATTGCGAAAGCCGCGCTTCGGCAGCCGCCGATGCAGCGGCATCTGGCCGCCTTCAAAGCCTTTGATCCGCGCACCGGCGCGCGCGGTCTGGCCTTTGCCGCCGCGGCCGCCGGTCTTGCCCGTCCCGGAGCCGATGCCGCGGCCGATGCGGGCAGGTTTCTTGCGCGCGCCCGGACGATCGGCGAGTTCGTTGAGCTTCATCGGCGCTCTCCCTGCGCGTCCACCACGCGGACCAAATGCTTCACCTTGGCGATCATGCCCCGCGTCTGCGGCGTATCCGGCAATTCCACGACGCGGCCGATGCGATTGAGGCCGAGCCCGATCAGCGTCTCGCGTTGGGTATGATGACGGCGAATGGCGCTGCCGGTCTGTTCGACCTTGATGACTTTGTCGCTCTTGCTCATATCCGGCCTCTCGGCGCCTGTGATCGGCTTTTAGTCTGCGGCCTGCTCACCCTCGCCGACGTCACGTCGGCGCGCCTGCAGCGTCGATACCTTGATATTGCGGCGCGCGGCGACGGTACGCGGCGAGTCCTGGCGCTTGAGCGCATCGAACGTCGCGCGCACCATATTGTAGGGATTGGATGAGCCGAGCGATTTCGCCACTACGTCCTGCATGCCCAACGTCTCGAACACGGCGCGCATCGGACCACCGGCGATGATGCCCGTGCCGGGCGGCGCCGCCCGCAAGAACACGCGGCCCGCGCCGTGGCGGCCGGCCACGTCGTGGTGCAGCGTTCGCCCTTCGCGCAGCGGCACCCGGATGAGGCCGCGCTTGGCAGCGTCGGTTGCCTTGCGGATTGCCTCCGGGACCTCGCGCGCCTTGCCGTGGCCGAAGCCGACCCGCCCCTTCTCGTCGCCGACGACCACCAGCGCGGCAAAGCCGAAGCGGCGGCCGCCCTTCACCACCTTGGCCACGCGGTTGATGTGGACAAGCTTGTCGGTGAATTCGTTGTCGCGCTCTTCCCGGTCGCGGCGATCGCGTGGTTCACGTGCCATGATTTTGTTCCAACTCGTTCTCGTCTGCAGTTATAGCCCGGGGACGGGGCAGGCACGCCCGACGACTCATCTCTCGGTTCACGATCATCGTTGGTGCTCCCTCGTCCGCCTTCAGAAATTGAGCCCGCCCTCGCGGGCCGCATCCGCCAGCGCCTTGACGCGGCCGTGAAAGAGATAGCCGCCGCGATCGAAGACGACCTCCTTGATGCCCTTCGCCGAGGCGCGCTCGGCGAGCCGTTTTCCGACCGCCTTTGCCGCCTCGATGTTGGCGCCGGTCTTGAGGCTTTCGCGCATGTCCTTCTCCAGCGAGGAGGCGGATGCGACGGTTCGGCCGTTGGCATCGTCGATCACCTGCGCATAGATGTGTTTCGACGAGCGGAAGACCGAAAGCCGCGCGCGATGGCCGCCGGCGCGGCGGATGTTTCGCCGCACTTTCGCCGTCCGCCGCAAGGTCCGATCAGCGACGCTCGCCATCGTGCGCTCCCATCATTTCTTCTTGCCTTCCTTGCGGAAGATGTACTCGCCCGCGTACTTGACGCCCTTGCCCTTGTAGGGTTCGGGCTTGCGGAAAGCGCGGATTTCGGCGGCGACGTGGCCGACCTTCTGCTGGTCGATGCCGGTCACGACGACCTCGGTCGCCTTGGGCACCGCGATGGTGATGCCCTCCGGGATCGGGTAAACGATATCGTGGCTGTAGCCGAGCTGGACCTGAAGGTTCTTGCCCTGCAGGGCGGCGCGATAGCCGACGCCGGTGATCTCGAGCCGGCGCTCGAAGCCCTTGGTAACGCCCGTCATCGCATTGGCGAGCAGCGACCGGTAGGTTCCCCACATGGCCCGCGCGCGCTTGGTGTCGGCGCGCGGATCGATCCTGACCTCGCTGCCTTCGAGCTTGGCCGCCACATCGCTGTGCAGCGCGACCGCAAGCGCGCCCTTGGGGCCCTTCACCTTGACGACCTGACCTTCCACGCTGGCGGTGACGCCGGAGGGAATCGCAACAGGTTTTTTTCCGACACGAGACATGGCTGCTGGTCCGTTGGGGTGCTGCTGGAACGATCGCTCGGCGGTCATGCACGGCCGCGGATTGCACCGCGACTCGGGCTCCTTCGTTTCATGTCAAAAGACGGTGCAGAGAATTTCTCCGCCCACATTGTTGTCGCGCGCGTCGTGATCGGCCATCACCCCCTTGGGTGTCGACAGGATCGCAACCCCCAATCCGTTGTTCACACGCGGAAGCGCCTTGACCGAGGCATAGACCCGCCGCCCCGGCTTCGATACCCGCGAAATCTCGCGGATCACCGGCTCGCCGTCCGAGTATTTCAGCTCGATCTCGAGTTCTTTGCGCCCGTTCGAGTGCTCGACCGCCGCGTAGCCGCGGATGAAGCCTTCGGTCTTGAGCACATCCAGCACGCTCACGCGCAACCTGGACGCTGGCGTCGACACCTTCGACTTGTTGCGCATTTGCGCGTTGTGAATGCGGGCAATCATATCGCCGAGCGGATCGTTCACACCCATCGCCCCGCCCTCCTTACCAGCTCGACTTGACCAAGCCCGGGATCAGCCCCTTGGAGCCGAGATCCCGGAGCGCGATGCGCGACAGCCGGTGCTTGCGGTAGTAACCGCGCGGCCGACCCGACACCTCGCAACGATTGCGAATGCGGGTCGCCGAAGAGTTGCGCGGCAGTTCCGCAAGCTTGAGGGTTGCCGCGAAGCGCTCCTCCATCGGCTTGGTCTTGTCGCGAGCGATAGCCCTGAGCCGAGCGCGCCGGCCGGAATACTTCTTGCTCAGCTTGCGCCGCCTATTGTTCTTCTCGATCGAACTCTTCTTTGCCATCAATGTCTCCTGGCTGTCCGGCGCTGCGGATGAGCTCACTGCCGGAACGGAAAGTTGAACGCGCTCAGCAGCGCTCGCGCCTCGTTGTCGGTTTTCGCGCTGGTGCACACGGTAATGTCCATCCCCCAGACGTCGGCGACCTTGTCGTAGTCGATCTCGGGAAAGATGATGTGCTCCTTGATGCCGATCGTGTAGTTGCCCCCGCCGTCGAAGCTCTTCGGCGACAAGCCGCGAAAATCGCGCACGCGCGGCAGCGCGATATTGATCAGCCGATCGACGAACTCGTACATGCGCGTTTTGCGCAGCGTCACCTTGCAGCCGATCGCCTGACCGTCGCGCACCTTGAAGGTGGCGATCGACTTTCTGGCCTTGGTGATCACCGCCTTCTGGCCTGCGATCAGGCCGAGATCATTGGCGGCGGCCTCGACCTTCCTGCGGTCGGCGACGCCTTCGCCGATGCCCATGTTGATCACGACCTTCTCGATCACCGGCACCTGCAGGCGGCTCTTGTAGCCGAGCTCATCAAAGAGTTTCTTGCGCACGACGTCCTCGAAATAGGTCTTGAGCCGCGGCGTGACGCGCTCCTCCCGTCGCCTCGGCTTCGGCGGCGGCGCTTCGCCCTTGGCGGCCTTGTCGCCCTTCTCGGGCTTGGGGCCCTTTTGCGCCTGCTGCGCCTTGTCGCCCTTCTCGGGCCGCGGAGCTTTGTCCGATTTCGGCTGGTTCTCGGCCTTGGGCTTGGTTTCGGTGTCAGCCATCGATCTCAACTCCCGAACGCTTGGCCACCCGCACCTTGCGTCGATTGTCGCCCTCGCCCACGAACTTGAAGCCGATGCGTGTCGGCTTGCCGTCCTTGGGATCGGCGAGCGCGAGATTGGACATATGTACGGCGGCCTCCTTGGAGATGATGCCGCCCTCCTGCTGCGCGCTCTGCTTCTGGTGCCGCTTGACCAGATTGACGCCGCGCACCAGGGCGCGGCCCTCCTCGGTGCGCACCTCGATCACTTCGCCGGTGCGGCCCTTGTCGCGGCCCGTGAGCACGATCACCTTATCGCCCTTGCGGATTTTCGCCGCCATCACAGCACCTCCGGCGCGAGCGAGATGATCTTCATGTGGTTCTTGGCGCGAAGCTCGCGCGGAACCGGGCCGAAGATACGCGTGCCGACCGGCTCCATCTGCGGATTTATCAGCACTGCGGCATTGCGATCGAAGCGGATGACCGAACCGTCGGGGCGCTTGATGTCCTTCGAGATCCGCACCACCACCGCCTTCATCACCTCGCCTTTCTTCACGCGTCCGCGCGGGATCGCCTCTTTCACCGACACCACGATGACGTCGCCGATGGTGGCGTATTTGCGCTTCGAACCGCCGAGCACTTTGATGCACATGACGCGCCGCGCGCCGGAATTATCCGCCACGTCGAGGTTGGTCTGCATCTGAATCATGACGCCACCCTCGTCCTCTCGATTTCCGCGCGCACTGCGCTCACACGACCTTCTTCTTCTCGCCCCGAACCACTTCCCACCGCTTGAGCTTGGACAGCGGTCGGCGCTCTTCGATCCAGACGATGTCGTCCACCTCGTACTGGTTGGTCTCGTCGTGGGCGTAGTATTTTTTCGTGCTCCGCACCGTCTTCTTCATCTCCGGATGGGTGAAGCGGCGCTCGACACGCACCACCACGGTCTTGTCCTGCTTGTCGCTCACCACGACGCCCTGGAGCACGCGCTTCGGCATCTCTGACTACTCCGGCTTGGCTTTCGAGCGCGCGGCGCGCTTGGGTTTGGCTGCTGGCTCCTTCGTCCGCGGCGCGGTCGTCGCGGCGGGCGCCGCCCGGCCGGAACGCTTCTGCGCCGCGATCGTCTTGATGCGCGCGATGTCGCGGCGAACCTGTCGAACCCGCGCAGTGTTCTCGAGCTGCCCCGTCGCCCGTTGAAAGCGCAGGTTGAACCGCTCCTTCTTGAGCTTGAGGGCCTCGTCGTCGAGCTGGTCGACGCTCATGGCCCGAAGGTCACCCGGCTTCATGACGATCCTACTCCGCGATGCGCTCGATGAAACGCGTCTTGATCGGCAGCTTGGCGGCGGCGAGTCCAAGCGCCTCGCGCGCCATCTCCACCGACACGCCGTCGACCTCGAACAGGACGCGCCCCGGTTTGATGCGGGTGACCCAGAATTCCGGCGTCCCCTTGCCCGAACCCATGCGCACTTCTAGCGGCTTCTTCGACACCGGCACGTCCGGATAGATGCGAATCCAAACTCGGCCCGCGCGCTTCATGTGGCGGGTGAGGGCGCGGCGCGCGGCCTCGATCTGGCGCGCGGTGACGCGCTCCGGCTCCAACGCCTTGAGGCCGAATTGACCGAACGCCAGGTCGACGCCCGAGGTCGCAATCCCCTTGATGCGGCCTTTGTGCGCCTTGCGGAACTTGGTGCGCATCGGTTGCAGCATGGCTGTTCGCCTCTCTCAGTCTCTTGCCCGGAGCGCTCACGACGCGTCGCGACGCGGACGCCCAACCTCGCCTTCCGCCATCTTCTTGTCCTGCGCCATGGGATCGTGTTCCATGATCTCTCCCTTGAAGATCCAGACCTTCACGCCGCAGGTGCCGTAGGTGGTAAAAGCCGTGGCGACGCCGTAGTCGACATCCGCGCGCAGCGTATGCAGTGGCACGCGGCCCTCGCGATACCATTCCATGCGCGCGATCTCCGCGCCGCCGAGCCGGCCCGAGCAATTGATGCGGATACCGCCGGCGCCGAGCCGCATCGCCGACTGCACGGCGCGCTTCATGGCGCGGCGAAAGGCCACGCGGCGCTCGAGCTGTTGCGCGATCGATTCGGCGACGAGCTGGGCATCGAGCTCCGGCTTGCGGATCTCGACGATGTTGATCACGACGTCGGATTTCGTGAGCTTGGTGACCTTCTTGCGCAGCTTCTCGATGTCGGCGCCCTTCTTGCCGATGACGACGCCCGGACGCGCGGATTGAACAGTCACGCGGCACTTCTTGTGCGGCCGCTCGATCATGATTTTCGATACCGCCGCCTGCTTGAGATCCTTCATCAGCTCCGCGCGGATCTTCATGTCCTCGTGCAGCAGCTGGCCGTACTCGTTCTTGCCGGAGTACCAGCGCGAATCCCAGGTGCGGTTGATGCCGAGCCGCAAGCCGATTGGATTGACCTTTTGACCCATTGGTTCCCTCTTACGAAGCTGCGGCCTCGACCTCGCGCACGACGATGGTCAGGTTCGCGAACGGTTTGAGAATCCGGCCGATGCGGCCGCGACCCCGCGGGTGAAAACGCTTGATCACGATCGCCCTGCCGACATGCGCCTCGGCAACGACAAGATCGTCGACGTCGAGGTCGTGATTGTTTTCGGCGTTGGCAATCGCCGATTCCAGGCATTTGCGCACGTCGCGGGCGATGCGCTTGCGCGAAAATTCGAGATCGGCCAACGCGGTCGCGACCTTCTTGCCGCGGATGAGTTGCGCGACGAGATTGAGCTTCTGCGGGCTCACCCGCAGCATGCGGGCGATGGCTTTCGCCTCGTTCTCGGCAAGCGCGCGCTCGCGTGTCTTTTTGCCCATGTTCGCCCTCAGCCTTGCGAGCCACCGCCGGGTCCGGCCGCAGTCGGTGCGGCGGCGGGTGCGGCGGCGGCGCCAGGAGCCGCGGGGCCCGCCGCGCGTTTCGCTTTGCGGTCCGACGAATGGCCATAGAACGTCCGCGTCGGCGCGAATTCCCCGAACTTGTGTCCGACCATCTCCTCGGTCACCAGTACCGGAATGTGCTTGTGCCCGTTGTAGACGCCGAAGGTCAGCCCGACGAACTGCGGCAGGATGGTCGAGCGCCGGCTCCAGATCCTGATCATCTCGTGACGGCCCGACGAGCGGGACGCCTCCGCCTTCTTGAGCAGATAGCCGTCGACGAACGGACCCTTCCAAATCGAACGCGCCATGATGCCGTCCTCGCTACTTCTTCCGCGTGTGGCGGCTCGCGATGATGAATTTTGTGGTGGATTTGTTCCTGCGGGTCTTCTTGCCCTTGGTGTTAACACCCCACGGCGTCACCGGATGCCGTCCGCCCCGGGTACGGCCGCCGAGCGGATGGTCGACCGGATTCATCGCCTCGCCGCGAACGTGGCCGCGCCAGCCCATCCAGCGCGTCCGGCCGGCCTTGCCGATTGAAATGTTCATGTTGTCGGGATTCGACACTGCGCCGATCGTCGCCATGCAGCGGCCATGCACCAGGCGCTGCTCGGAGGAGTTGAGGCGCAAGATGACGTATTCGCCGTCGCGGCCCACGATCTGCGCATAGGTGCCAGCCGAGCGGGCGATCTGCCCGCCCTTGCCGATCTTGATCTCGACGTTGTGCACGATCGTGCCGATCGGGATGCTGCCGACCGGCATCGCGTTGCCCGGCTTCACGTCCACGTGCTCGCCGGAAACGACCGTGTCGCCTTGCGCGAGCCGCTGCGGCGCCAGGATGTAGGCGAGCTCGCCGTCCTCGTACTTGATCAGCGCGATGAAGCCGGTGCGGTTGGGGTCGTATTCGATGCGCTCGACCTTGGCCGGCACGTCGAATTTGCGGCGCTTGAAGTCGACCTTGCGATAGGCCTTCTTGTGGCCACCCCCCCGGTAGCGCATGGTCGTGCGGCCGAGATTGTTGCGTCCCCCCGTCGACTTCTGGCCCTCGGTCAACTCCTTTACCGGTTTGCCGCGGTAGAGGCCGGAGCGGTCGACCAGCACCAGCTGGCGCTGGCTCGGCGTGACCGGATTGTAGGACTTGAGTGCCATTGCCTCCCTCCTCACAGACCCGTCGTCACGTCGATCTTATGGCCCTCTTCGAGGGTTACGATCGCGCGTTTGACTTCCGACTGCTCGCCGATCGTCCCTTTGAAGGCCTTGATCTTGCCTTTGCGGACGTGGGTGTTGACGCTCTTGACCTTGACGTCGAACAGCTTCTCGACCGCCTCCTTGATCTGCGGCTTGGTCGCACGCCTGGCGACCTTGAACATCACCTGGTTGCGTTCCGAGGCGAGCGTCGCTTTCTCGGTGATGACCGGCGAGATGATCACATCGTAATAGCGCGGATCGGTGGGGCTCATTTGAAACGCGCCTCCAATGCTTCCAGCGCCGACTTGGTCAGCACCAATGTCGGCCGCCGCAGGATGTCGTAGACGTTGATGCCCTGCACCGGGAGCACGTCGATGTTCGGGATATTGCGCGCGGCCAGGGCAAAATTGGCTTCGAGCTCGGCGCCGTCGATGATGAGCGCGCTCGTGAGTCCGAGCTTGGTGAAGTTCTTTTGCAGTGCGGCGGTCTTGCCATTCTTCACGGTCGCCTTCTCGAGGACGATGATGCCGCCGTCCTTGGCCTTGGCGGACAAGGCGTGCTTGAGAGCGAGCGCGCGCACCTTCTTCGGCAGATCGATCGCGTGGCTGCGCGGCGTGGGCCCGAACGAGCGGCCGCCGCCGCGGAAGAGATTGACCCGCGCAGAGCCGTGGCGGGCGGAGCCGGTGCCCTTCTGCCGGTACATCTTCTTGCCGGTACGATGGATCTCGCCGCGGTTCTTGACGGCGTGCGTGCCGCGCTGACGCTTGGCGAGCTGCCAGCGCACGCAGCGATGGAGGATGTCCGCCCTCGGCTCGAGGCCGAAGATCGCGTCCGGCAGTTCGACCGAACCCGCCGCCTTGCCGTCGAGCGACACGACCTTGAGTTCCATGTTACGCGCCCTCCTTGTCGGCGGCCTTGCCTTCGTCGGCGGGCGTGGCCTCGGCTTTGCTGGCGGCGGCAGCCGCCTCCGGCAGGCGGAACTTGCCGGGCTTGGGGGCGTCCTTCGGCAGCTTCTTCTTCACCGCGTCGCGCAGCGTGATCCAGCCACCCTTGGCGCCGGGCACCGCGCCTTCGACCAAGATGAGCCCGCGCTCGACGTCGGTCTGCACCACCTTGAGATTGAGCGTCGTGACGCGCTCGACACCCATGTGACCCGGCATTTTCTTGTTCTTGAAGGTCTTGCCGGGATCCTGGCGGCCGCCGGTGGAACCGATCGAACGGTGCGAGATCGAAACGCCGTGCGAGGCGCGCAGGCCGGCGAAGTTCCAGCGCTTCATGCCACCCGCAAAGCCCTTGCCGATCGAGGTCCCGGTCACGTCGACAAATTGCCCGACGACGAAGTGATCGGCGGTGATCTCGGCACCGACCGGAATCAAATCGCCCTCCTCCACCCGGAACTCGGCGAGCTTGCGCTTGGGCTCGACCTTGGCGACGGCGAAATGGCCGCGTTCCGCCTTGGTCACATTCTTCGGTCTGCGCGAGCCGGAGCCGAGCTGCAGCGCCACGTAGCCGTTCTTGTCCTTGGTGCGGTGGGCGACGACCTGGCAATTGGCGAGGCGCAGCACCGTGACCGGCACGTGCTCGCCACCGTCCGTAAAGACGCGGGTCATCCCGACCTTTTGTGCGATCACCCCGGAACGCATTGTTTGTGTCCTGTCTCTCTCGCGGCTCAGAGCTTGATCTCGACGTCGACGCCGGCGGCGAGATCGAGCTTCATCAGCGCGTCCACCGTCTGCGGCGTCGGATCGACGATGTCGAGCAGCCGCTTGTGCGTGCGCATCTCGAACTGCTCACGGCTCTTCTTGTCGATGTGTGGCGAACGGTTGACCGTGAACTTCTCGATCCTCGTCGGCAGCGGGATCGGGCCGCGCACCTGCGCGCCGGTGCGCTTGGCGGTCGCCACGATCTCGCGCGTCGACGCATCGAGGATGCGGTGATCGAACGCCTTGAGCCGGATCCGAATATTCTGGCCGTTCATGGTTTCTCCGATGGCGGCGAGTTGCGAACGTCAGAGACAGGGGACGAACGCGCCATCCCGCTCCCGGTATCTGTCCGTCCCGCGTCGTCGGTCCTCCGTCGCCTGTTACTCGGTTATGCTGACCACCACGCCGGCGCCGACGGTTTTGCCGCCCTCGCGGATGGCAAAGCGCTGCTTCTCCTCCATCGCGATCGGCGTGATCAGCTCCACGTCCATGGTCGCGTTGTCGCCCGGCATGATCATCTCCGTGCCCTCAGGC
>WNFF01000072.1_pt1 | contig 94906 bp, 80 predicted proteins | sample 5400441 | NCBI WGS metagenome assembly WNFF01 (sample SAMN13153345, study PRJNA577476) | soil metagenome | isolation source: 120 cm saprolite under Douglas fir tree site 2 hole 3 replicate 1 | place: USA:California | collected 2015-04-18 | reverse complement strand
CCTCTTTCGGTCACCGTTCCTGCTCGTTGTCGGGCTGGCAATGCTTGGTGGTTTTGTTGTGCTCTGCAAGGTTTATTTTTTCAGTGTGCCTCTCACAGGCGTCAGCATTTCTTTGGCCTGCTATGTGGCCAGCATTGCGCTATCGCGGGCCTAACAATGCGCTCTTGATGCAAACAGCGATATGGAGATGCGCTGTTTCTTTCCCGCTATTTGTCATCCCGCAGTTTGCGAACGGCCCAAGTTGCCACTTCTGGATTGTCTCAACGACAAATAATTCTGAAGATCTGCGACAAATAATTCGGAAGATTACAATTGACCGTCATCGTTATCCAGTCGCTGACTCCCTCGGATTCGGTCGAGATGTCCCCGAAACCGACTTCTGGGGAGTGATGGCGCAATGAGGGCCTCAACCGCAACTCAGAGTCGTCAACGAGGCATTGCACCGAGCGAAGAAAACGCAGTGGCGGCAGGCACCTCGGTGGGAATACGACCACGGTACGAACGGCTTATTTTTCTCGGTTGAGCAGAACGTTGTCAGTGGCCTCAATCCTTTGCACGAGATATTTCTCGCCTATCTCGAGCGCCCTTGCAAATTTGGCGCGGTACTTCGACTACACCTGAGACGCCCCCGCCCGATGAAGTTGTGTATCTCATTCAGCCGCTTAGTCCCTCCTAGTCCCTGACCGTCACTTCTCTTTTCCTGCCTTTTTGCGATAATTAGTGGAGGAACTGCTTCAGTCCGAGCATGCGCGGTGTTCAAGCCGAGGCGTAGGAGGAAGTGGTGGCCAACGACGGGAAGGTACCACGGAAGTACTGGTGGGTCGTGGCGGTGGCCGTGCCGGTTGCGGTCGCACTCATCTCGATCGTACCGGGCCTGTTCAAGCCATCTGGATCGGGTGGAGGGACGACCATCACCGGCGACAACAACACGGTCAACTTCGACTACTCCACGCACAACACCTTCGTCACCAACGTGAACGTGATCGCGCGGGAGTACGAGCTGCAGACCGGCCGGCCTCTCAGCGACGATCTCAGACGGCAGATCGAGTCTGCCGTTAATGCCGCCATGCAGAACAACCACACCGAGAGTATCCGGCTGCTGGAACAAGTGGCTCAAGCAGCGCCGGTTCCAGCTATCTACCACAACCTCGGCGTCGAATACGCAAAGACGCAGAATGTCAACGCCTCACGCCAGGCGTTCGAACTGTCGAAGGCGATGATGGCCGAGGTGGCGGCGGCCGCGGCGAAGAATCGTCCGCTTCCGGCAACCGCGCTGAAGCCGCCGACCGTGTCCGGCCCCGGCATCCGTACCGAATCGAGCGCAGTTCCGGCGATGACGATCGACGCATTGAGCGCACCATACGAGTCGCTGGACGAGATCCACGTCATCGCACACGGTACAGCGGTGAGCGGCTCCTATCAGGTGAAGTACCAGCCCCAGCCCGGGACAACCGTCGTCATGGAACCGGGGGGATACGACGTGCTGATGAAGGTCAGCAGCTCCGGCGCAGGGTTCGTCCTGGCGTCGAACGTTGTCGTGCGGGAAGGAACACTGACCCACATCAACCCTAATCCGTTGGTCGGTGGCATAGCAGTCGAACCAGTCTCGAAGAAGGGCTTCCCCCTCATCAAGAATCTCCAGTTCGTCGATCGCTCGTCGGGCGACAAGCGGCTGCTCGCCCAGCAGACCGACAAGCTGGGCGTCACGCTGCCCATTGCTCCAGGCACCTACGATGTGATCGGCACTACGATCTACGATCAGCAGGTGGAGATCGCCGGCAACTTCGCCGTGAAAGCGGGACAGATCACCAGGCTCGACACCTTGGGCCAAGTTGCTTCGATCGTCGTGCACGCGCCCAACGTCAAAGGGCTCGAAATGAAAGCGGTGTACGCCCTGAAGGCTGGAACGAACGAGATAGCAGCCAAGGTCGAGGCCTGGGACGTCCCGATGCTCGTGCCCAGCGGTATGCCGTACGACATCGCCCTCGAGCAGTCGGCCGGGCTGACGCGGATCCGGTCCGGGCTCACGCCCGGGTCCGGCGAACTGGTGGACATCCGCTGACCTGAAACTTCACGATAGAGCAACCTTCGGCACGACCGCGTAGCCGAGATCCTATTAGCGGTTTCGCTGGCTGACAGGCCTGCCACCTTCTTGCGGGTGACTGTTTTCCCGCTGGCGAGAGCGCGAAGCGGTACAACGCAGTAGCATCTGCTTGACACTTTTCGGCCACGAAGCCAACGCTACGCACCTCGTCTCCAAGTGCATCGGCAACGCCGAGACGTGCAGCCGCGCAAAGCACGCGGCTGCGGGAATACGCTATGGCAATTTCGACGAGCCCCGTGTTCATCGTGGCATTGCCGATGCTGCTGTTTGGTTGGGCCATAAGACACCTCAAATCCAATGTACTAATCGCGGACAACCCCTGCCCAGCAGTAAATTGGGATTAGTACCAGAAACGGGCTTATGGGAAGCCAAAGTAGTTCCGTGTGGGCTACTGGACAACCACCGAGGGTTAAGCTTGTAGGAACTTCCAACAGATCAGAATGCACGCGAGGGTCAGAAATGCGAGGTGCATATCTGGCCGTTTCTCATACCGCACGCGGAGACGGCGAAACTGATTCAGCCATGCGAACGTACGTTCCACAACCCAGCGCAATCGCCCCAGCCCGCTACCATGCTTCGTATTGCACATTGCGAGCCGAGGCAAGATTTGGCGGCTATGCAAAGCACGGCGAATGCGCTCGGCATCGTAGGCCCTGTCCCCCAGCACGCTGTCCGGGCGACAGCGCGGCCGACCACGCGGCCCTTGGAGCAGCGGAATGCCATCGAGCAAGGGTAGTGCCTGGGTTGAATCGTGAAGTTGGCTCGTGAGTTTGATTGCCAACGGAATGCCGTTACCATCGCAAATCAAGTGGCGCTTGCTACCACGCTTAGCCCTATCTGTCGGATTTGGCCCAGTCAGCAGCCCCCAAAAACCGCGCGCACCGAACAGCTGTCGACAACAGCACACGACCAGTCGATCTGACCATCACGCGAAAGCCAGTCCAGCAATGCGAAATGGATGAAATCCCAAATTCCATCCTGCTGCCAGTCGCGCAACCGCCGCCAGCAGGTCATGCCGGAGCCGCAACCCAATCTTTTCGGCAGCATCCCCCAGGGAATACCGCTTCGGAGCACAAAAATAATGCCCGCGAGGCAAGCGCGGTCTGTCAGGCGCGGTCGGCCACCTCGCGGCTTGGGCAAAGGCGTCGGGAGAAGCGGTTCGATCAAACCCCACAGAGTATCAGGAACAAGCACGGCACCCATGTGAAGATCTCCTCGAAGCAATTAGGAACAATAGAATGCCGGAGAAGCCACCGCGCTAACAAGGGAGTTTTGTTACAGGCTCTAAGAAGATGAACGGACCAAGGTCAACTTGAACGACGCAAGGTACGTTAAGGAGATGGGCGCTGGCTTCCCGCAGCATACACACGACCGGAACCCCAGACGGTATAGCATTTGTCATCTATGCCCAGATAGGGATATTCCTTGGAGCAAGTGACCTCTGGGTCTTTTTCGTAGACGTAAGCAGTTTCGCATGTGCTTTCATTGGAAAATAGGCCACCGGATGTATCAACATGAACACACGTTCCTCCCATAATCTTTCCGGAAAGCGTGTTTGAATAGGAGCACGTGAACTTCTTATAATATTTCTGCAAAGTATCTGCTTTCAGATTTATAGTCTGCCTGCAATCATCCGGTTTGCGGCCGGACGAGGTGCTGAAGCTGCGCTGGGAGCACCTCGACTGGTTGCAAAAAACAGCGTCGAATCCCTCTGGTAAAACGGAGCGAGCTCGTCGCCTGGTGCCGATCAGTGAACGCATGCTAACGATTTTAGGACAGCGACGGTCCGGTCAAAACCAGGGCTGGGTCTTCCCGTCGCCAAAGAAGTCCTCGCGTACCGGACACTTCAGCCTGAGCACGGTCGAACATCAGTTTGTGGACGCCCGACGCAAAGCTGGATTGCCGGAAGCACTAGTGCTCTACTGCGCCCGTCACACGTATGCCACGGATGCCTTAGCCAGAACAGGAAACATGGCCGCAGTGATGGACACGATGGGGCACGCTAATGTACAGAGCACGATGATCTATCAGCATCAAGGTCTGGAGCAGATTCGCGGCGCGATCAATCTCCGCAACAAGGAGAATCAATCGAGCGCGATCAAGCCGTCACCAGGGACGGAATCGAGCTTTGGTCAAAATCTTGGTCAAAGTCGCGAAAGTGACGCACTGGCAGTCGCGGTAAGTGATTGAAAAGAATGGTGAGCGCGGAAGGAATCGAACCTTCAACCTACTGATTAAGAGTCAGTTGCTCTGCCAATTGAGCTACGCGCCCATCTGTGGATGGAGTTTCAGCCCCTTGGACCACCGATCACGTCGCGGGTTGTGGGCGGATGGCCTCCGGCGGCAGCCGGGAAGCGGCTCGCCGGAACCACTCGATCAGCGGACTGCGAATACCTCGAAGAATATACCACAGGAGATTGCGGGGCTACCAACGCAGCCGCACCCGCGAATGTGGCACTGTGACGACCGCCGTTCGCAGCCAAGTCAGGATCTACGAGCGGCGCGGCGCGTTGTACGGGGAGGGTGCGAACCGTGATACCGCGTCCGAGATTCCGACGCTGGGCCGACGCGGCGGGTCTTGCACGGCCACCGGTGGCCGGCGCTCCAGTGTTCCGAGGATGGGTGCTTCCACTCCGCTGGCCTGAGTCAACGAGACAAAGCGGGGTTCCACGCACAACACGTCCATAAACCTGCGTTGTCGCCGAGTCAGCACTTGCAAAAGGGCAGGACTTGAAAATGGCGGAAGATCCAAAGCAGGTAGATCCGCTGCGCCAATGAAAGCTTGATGTAGCGTGGCCCCAGCGGGGTCAGTACTCGCAGCACGCCGGCAAACATTTTTTCAAGCCACATAGCACGCTACTCGAATCTTCGCGACTCTTAATTCGCAAATCTGAAATTCGCAGAATCGGAAATCGTCAGATTCAGGATGCCTTGAGCCAGAGCAGTTCAAGGGCCAGCATTATTGCACCAAAATTGATGCAATGTATTAAAAATGTCAAATTTTTTTTAGGAATTCTTCGAGTGCGACCTTCATGGTTCGCGCTGGCCCTAGTCTTAGGAGCCCCAGGAATGCTTCAACCCCATTTGCGATCAGCGGCTTAGCTGGGAATTTCTGGCAAAATCTCCATACTGCGGATGCTCGCGGCAACGCCAAAACTGCCTTCCTCGCCATCTTCCACTCGCACCACCGACGCCCGGCAACATACCCACTGCATTCCGCTCTTGGTGATTTCTGGTGGCAGAATCAACACCACTTCCAGCTCGCTGCCTTCACTGATCCGCGAGTCGGTATAGAGGAAGACCCCGCTCGTGCTCAAATCGCGGGTGACGCCGGTGGTCGCAACGCGCTCCTGCGGAGTCTTGACAGACACTGACACGCGCGCCGAAATGCGCTGCCCCGAACGACGTTCACGCCTGGCATCTGTCATGGAGTAAGGAGAGAAGGGGAGCCTACCACAACGGATGGTTGGGGAAGGATGATTTAGTAGGCCGCACCGAGATCCGCAGCCAACCGGAACATAAACCAATGCTCATTCTCCGTTCCGGCCGGTTAGCCTGGTCAACCGATCTTGGCCCCTGGCGTATGAAGATTTAGTCAAGATTCAATGAATTCGCCAAAAAACTACCACTTTTCATAGGCCTTTATCCACTTTCATTCCAACGCTTGTATTCCGTGGCTGCAAAGGCACTGGCAATTAATTGAAATTAAACATGTTATTAGACTATTCAACTTTGGCCCAATACGTGACCATAGACTCCAAACTTATAACACCAACAACAAATGTTACGTGGAGGGGAAGATGCAGCGCTTATTACAAACTGTGGTGGTTATCTTGTTAGCAGCAGTGTTCGGCCAGGCACAAACATTCCGGGGCGCGATCAATGGTACGGTTGCCGACCCTTCCGGAGCAGTCGTTGCCGGGGCCACCGTAAGAGCCACTAACAACGCGACCGGCGTCGCGCTTAGCACGGTCACCACCACCGACGGTCAGTTTTCATTTCAGGATCTGCCGCTGGGCTCATACAGGATCACGGTGACCGCCAGTGGTTTCCAACCCGTTAACGTAGACAATGTCCAGGTCGCCGCAGGCTCGGTCTACACCCTGCCGGTCAAGCTCAACATGGGGACGCAGAGCACCGCCATTGAAGTTTCCGCGGCGGCGGTCATTGTTGATACGACTACCTCAACCCAGAGCATGAGCATCCCTTCCACCGTGGTTCAGAACGTTCCCCTCAACGGACGGGACTTCACCCAGTTGATCGCGACCGCGCCGGGTTATGGCGGCTATTCCGTGGGCGGCTACGGTTCCCTCAATGGAACCCGCCCCAACCAGATGAACTGGCAGATTGATGGCGTAGACAACAACGACTTCTGGCACAACATTCCTGCAGTCAATCAGGGCGGCGTCTCGGGAATTGCCGGCATTATCATGCCCATCGACGCCACCGACGAGTTTTCGGCGCAGACCCAATCAGGAGCCGAGGCCGGACGCAATGCCGGCGGGACCGTAAACCTGGTGCTTAAGTCGGGCACCAACCAACTGCACGGCTCCGCCTACTACTATAATCGCAACGAGTTTTACGGCGCGGCTTCGCCCTTTTTCCAGCCCAGCGCCACTGTCCCCAAAGCACCCGCACTGCGCAACCAGAACTATGGATTCAGCGTCGGTGGTCCGATCATCAAGGACAAGACGTTCTTTTTCGTCACCTTTGAGAAACAGAATTACGTCATTGGACTGTCCGGATTGGCCACGGAACCTTCATTTGCCTGGCAAAACCAGGCTCTGGCTTTGCTGAGTGCTAATGGAATTACGCCCAGTCCCCTGTCCCAAACCCTGCTTGGCAATCCGGTGACCAACACTTCACCCATCCTCTGGCCATCGCTGATCAATTCTCTCCCTGCAACCACCGGCAACTTCTTCAGCCCGATTGCTTCCACCGGGTATAGCTACAATGGAGTCGCCAAGATCGACCACAACTTCACCGAGAAGCACCGCCTCTCCGTCCGCTGGTTTGGTGGGCAGGGCAGTCAGACCGCCCCGCTGGGCGGCAGCCCCGCTCTGGGAACGGCTAGCTCGAATCTTCAGTATTACTTCGAAAAAGCTCCCATTCACGTCTTCAACTATGCGGCCACGCTCAACTCCGTTCTCTCCCCGCGGATGACGAATCAACTACTCTTCGGGATCAACTACTTCAACCAAACTTTTAGCGACGCCAACAACAGCTTCGACACTAAGGCCTTGGGCTTGTTCCTGAGCCCGGACGCGACCATCAAGGGACAGCCTATCCTGGGAGCGCCGAACATTGCCATTTCCGGCTTTGAGCAAATCGGCCTTACACCCCCCGAAGGGCGCAACGACGTCACCGGAATGCTGGCCGATATCATCTCCTATAACGTCGGCAAGCACCAGTTGCGTTTCGGAGGCGAGGTCCGGCAAGGCCGCGTGAATGAGTTCTATCACCGGCGTGGGACTGGGAAATTCTCCTTCGATGGAACCCAGGGGCCCTGGGCGGGAACATGCGCGACTGGCGACCCCACTTGCGCCCTGGCGGATTTCCTCGCTGGCGACGTCGCGACTTCCAGCATTGCCGTGGGCAATCCTGAACGCTTCGTAAGGGTTAACGCGTTCAATTTTTTCGCCCAGGACTCGGTGCAGGTCACCCGCAGGCTAAACCTGAATTTCGGTCTCCGCTACGAGTACTTCGGACCTTTGCATAGCGTCAACAAGGACCTGGCGGTCTTCATCCCGGGGGCAGGGATGCCCATCCAAGGCAATGGAATCGACTCCGTCTTCAAGCCTGATCGCAACAACTTCGCGCCACGCTTCGGTTTCGCATACCAGCCGACCGGCAATGGCGAACTGGTCGTACGCGGTGGAATTGGCGTGTTCTTTGATCAGATTAATATGAATCCGTTCCTGGACTTCCGTCCGCCAATCTCAGCAGCGGATGGTCTTGAGGATAACCCCGTCGGACCGGCTGCCACTGACAACTACAGCAAGAATGGCTATAACTGGGATGCCGTCCAGAGCGGTGGCCAGTCAGTCTTTCCTGGAGTCAAACTTTGCCCCAGCTTGAATTTCAACGTCGACGCAAGTTGCGGTGGGGCCCCGGATCCGGTCACCGGCGACAACACCTACAATGTTTACTCCGTCAACCAGAATTTCCGCGCACCCTACTTCTTTAACTACAACCTGCAGGTCGAAAAGAGTCTCGGCAGCGCGGCCGTCTTCCAGATCGGTTATGTAGGCAGCGAAGGGCGCAAGTTGAGTGTCATGCTAAACCTCAATCAGCTCGGCTCGAGTCCGACCGGGCGATTCAATGCTCAGTACCCGAATGTCGGTACCATCGTGCAACTCAACAGCATCGGCACGTCGAACTACAACTCTCTACAGAGTTCGCTACGAATCAGGTCCTTCCATGGGCTCACCACTCAATTCGGCTACACCTGGGCTCACGCTCTCGACGTGATGAGCGAGTATCGCGGCGTCATCCCCCTGGATAGCTACAACCTGAAGGCCGAGTACGGCAACGGAGATTTCGACACCCGCCACAACTTCACAACCAGTCTCACCTACGATGTACCGGGCTCGTCACATGGCCCCAGAATCCTCACCCACGGTTGGCAGGTGAACAGTCTGTTGTCCTTCCACACCGGGCAGCCTTTCAACATCTCGGGCGGCTTCTCCCGGCCAGGTTGCGACCTCGTGGCCGATCCCTTCTCTGGCGTTTCTCATTCGTTCTCCGCGGCTGCGGGAGGAGAACAGTGGGTCAACCCGGCAGCATTCAATTGCTCCTCGCCCACTACCTTCCTCGGCAACCTCTCCCGCAACAGGTTTTATGCGCCGGGATACGGAGCTGTGGATCTTTCGGTGTTCAAGAACATTCCGATTCGCGAGCGGCTGAAAATACAGCTCCGCGCGGAAATGTTTAACCTGCTGAACCGGGTCAACCTGGCGTCCGGCGGCGGATCGGTCGGTAGTAGCAACGGTTTTGTGAGCGACACCATCGGCGACTTCAACGGCGCTCCCGGCATCGGTCCCGGCGAAGCCTTCAACATGCAACTCGCTGCCAAGATCATCTTCTAGTTAGTGATTCCTGGTTTCTCTCGGCGGATGCGCCCCAGCGCATCCGCTTTTTTTCCTTAACCAGCTGCAAGCAAACGCCGCAGTGGCAAAGACCACGTAGGGGCCGACGCCCTTGTCTGCCCAGCGGAGCAAAGTCTGCCAGCCATCACACAGGCGACGACGCCTGCGCCTACCTAGAATTGGATTGGAATTGGTAGAGACCAGCTTGCTACGCCCCTTACGGGATACGAACGTTGTTCTTGGCTGAGGGCTGAAGGCCGACGACTGCAGACTGACGACTGCCACTAAGCGGACAAGTCAGGAACCCACGTCGAATACGCCCTTAGGTCCAGAGATCCGCACCCGCAGCTGAGGTTTCTCACCGCGTTCAACGGGCACATCGATTCCAATATGTTGGAAGGCCTTGGATAACTCCTCGGGATGCTGATCGGCCACAACGAAACGCTCGATATGGCAACCCTGGGGAGAGTCGGAGGAGGGATGAACCGAGCGGGCGCTCCACTCAATAAAGAATGGCAGTAGTCCATGGTGGTCGTCAGCGAGGCTAAGGCTTTTCCAACTGAGGACGCGCCCGTCGGGACGCGTACGAGAGCCCGGCGTGGGTCCCAGGATTGCTATCCCCGAGTCGCGGAGCTTTTTCGCCAGCGAGTCGATGTCCCCCGGGTGCGCGGCCCAATTGATGAGGCGCGGGGTGGTTATCCCTTTGAGCACCGTCACCTGATGGACCGCCGATGGTTGAACGGTGTTTGCCTTGGGATCAGGTGCCATGATTTCAAGATAGTGGCGCTCGCCGAGCGAAAGAAGAGCATTAGCCGTGCCGCGACCCGGGTGGACCCCACCCACCACAGCGCGAACCCCCGTGTGTTCTTCGACGAAAGCGATGCCACCATCAAGGTCCTTGCAGCCGAGGATGATGTGATCGAGCGATAGAGGAAATTGTTCCCTCGTCCAAGCGGGCGGCACGACGAAGGTGGCCCCGGTCAAAACCAGAAATAGTCTGCGAGAAATCATCGGCCTTTTACTTCTCCTTATCAAAAAGCGTCGATTGTGTGCCTTATTTGTCGTGTGCTAAAAAGGAGATATCATGAAAATCGATTAGGGTTCGCATGGCAAAACGTTCCGGCGAAGATCCGCGCCTCACCCATTTAACTGAGATTGCTCTCGCGCTCCCGGAGGCCACACGCCAGATTTACGGATCGCACGCGCAGTTTCTGGTCCGGAAAAAGACCTTCGCTTACTTTCTCGACAACCATCACGGCGACGGCATCATCGCGGTCACCGGCAAGGTATTGCCCGGCGACAACAAGGCGCTGGCTGAGGCTCAGCCCGGTAGATTTTATCTCCCCGCTTACATCGCATCGAAGGGCTGGGTCGCGCTACGGCTGGATATGGGAAAGATCGATTGGGACGAAGTGAAGGAATTGCTATCGGGCAGCTACACACTGATCGCGCCCCGGCGATTAGCGGAACGTGTGAAAACGATCTGAAGACTGACAACAGCCTTAGAAGCTAAACGCCACGCCGCCCCGAATCGAGCGGGCCGACTGTACCAGATATACCGTGCGCCCATCCTGACCGAGCAGCGGCACGTAGCCCTGGGCTAGAAGATTACGCACATCCACTACCGCATCCATGTGGCAGGGCAGGAAACCGGTTCCGGGGATGGGCTGACGCAGGTAAACGTTCAGATACGGATCCGACTGCCCCGCCGAGGCGTTAAACATATCCACCGGCGTGAGCGCCTGCCCGCTAATCCAGCGGTAGGAGGTAATCCAGCGTGTCTTGGTGCCCGGCAGCGTCCCGCTGAATTTCGCCGCGGCGGTGTGACGATTTCGCACCAGGCTGTCACGACGCGCGTCTTGCAGCGCCACGTCGGCCTGGTTCGAACCTGTCCGATTCAGATCGAGCACTCCGCCGTATCCGTAATCCAGTGTCGCCGTAAGGTCTGACACCAGCTGGCGCTGCAATACAACTCGCATTCCCTTTGCGTCTAATTTCTTTCCCCGGTACGTGAACGTCTCGGAAAACAGATCGGGCAGAACCTCTCCGCTGGCGGCTGAGGCATCGCCCACGCCGGTCAGGGCCGGATCAACTACACGATCGGAATACATCGCGACCTGCAGGTTCGTGTTGCCCATGCGGTGGGAAAGCGAAATTTCATGATGATGAGATCGTTCCAGCGAAGACGAAAAGCCCGCCAGGCTGACGTGCGGACCGGACTCACTCAAATCCGCCGGAGCGGAGTCAAAGCCCTTTTCCATCCGCCTGTCCGGCTGCGAAGTAGCGTAGCGGTACTCCAGCAAGGTGTTGGGTGAAAGATGCAGATCAGCCGATCCAAACGGACGGAACGCCGTCACCCGTCCCATGAATTGAATGGTCTGCAATTCACTTCCGAAGCGAAGTTCCAGAACGTCCCCGAGCGTAAATTCATCGGAAGCGGAAAGCGCCAAGGCTTGCAGCGCAGTCGTGCGTGAATCGATTCCGGGGGCGGCCAGACGGCGCATGGTGAAAGCCATCTCCGGCGCCGACCCGTTGGGCATCTTGTGGCTGTAGGAAGCGCGCAACACCGCATTGGGTGAGCCATTGCCGTAGCCAACATCACCCTGAAAAGCCATCGTTCCGGAGGAGAAAATCGACCTCTCCACCGAAAAGACTGTGCTCATGTCAGAGGCGCTTCCAAAACCTCCAGAAGCCGAGCCGGCTAAGAACGAAAGAGTCCCCTTTAGATCGTGGCTTGGACCCGCGGATTCCGGGGCCACGGAACCATCGTCCAGCACCCGGAGGATCGGCCGATTCGAGGCCGAGCGCAGCACCCATTTCCAGTCATCATCATCGCTCGCGGCGCCACGCAATGCGGGAAGTTGGATCGCCTCGAACAGCCCGCTGAGTTTGAGATCGACCATCGCGCTGCTGCCAGGGCGCAGCCCCACCCGCTCGCGAAGGGCGGGAAGGAACGACGGAGAATACGCTCTTATGTTGTACACGCCAGGCAGTAACCCACTGGCGGAATAGAAGCCATTTTCGTCGGTGAACACCTTCAGCGAGTGCGCCGCCGAGCCCAGCACTTCCACCATCGCGCCCATTTGGGGGACGCCGGCGGCGCTGCGCACATATCCCGAAATAGAGCCGGACCCTGGACGGTCGGCAGCCAGCACTGGAAGCGCCAGCGCCATCCCCAATAACCCGAGCTTCAACCCGAGTTTCCCCAGCATCACTCCAAACACCTCAGGAGACCAAGCTCTCCGGTTACTCTACGGCAAAGGTTGCCGAAGGATCCACCGTCTGCTTGGAGATGTTATCGTTCACCTTAATTTGAATGCGATAGACCCCCGGATCAAGACTGGCGGCCGAGAGCGGTTTTTCCAGGGTCACCTGGTCGCCAACATTGCCCATCTGGTCTGTAGATTCCACGGTATGAATCACCGCTTTGTTCGTGGCCGCGTTAATCACGTTATATTCGAACGTCGCCGAGGGCTTGTGGGTCTTATCGTCCACGCCCAGATTGTAAATCTGCATCCAGAAATACACTTTCTGAGTGCGCTTGAATGCCACTGCCTTGCCGCTCGAGGAGGCCACGCGCGGCCGTACCTTGGTATTGCCGATCACAAACATGCCCGTGCCAATCTCTTTGGTCGAAACCGGCTGCATCACGTCCGCTACGATCAGCGAGGAAGACGCCAGACGGTCGTCGTCAAAACTGGGTACGGGTAACCGGCTGCTCCATAATCCAGAACGATCGCCGTTGAGGTCCTTCACCGCGACGTCGATGCGGTACAGGTTCGGGCGCAATGGCAACGCCTTCCAGTAGACCTGTGAATTCTCGGTAACCTTGGGCAACAACTCCGCCGGAACGTCCACCTGCACCGTGTCTTCAAAAGTTTGCACGATCTTGCCCGTGAGCGTGCTCACGCGTCCGAAAATATTGACCGTCCCGCGCTGCACGCCGTCCTTGTTCACGAAGGTGATATCGCGATTCTTCACCTGGATCGTGATCGGAACCAGAACCGTGTCGCCCGTTACTCTCACAAAATCCGTGCGCACATCAAACGGCATCAGGTTCACGCTGATCTTGTGGCTGACCACTTCCTCCAGGTCCTTGAACTTCACCGCCGGAGGCTTCTGCAGCTTGTAAAACGTCTCCAACCGGTCAAACTGCTTGCTCTGATTATTACTGCTAAATGGGCCGGTGCCCAACCTCTCGAGGCCGCCACCGCTAAAGCGGCTGGCCTTGTTGGTCATGCCCATCTGCTCATACAAGGTCAGGCCTGCATTGGGTGTATAAAGCAGCGCGTCTTTTTCTGACCGGTCCATGGTCATGTGATAGTCGCCGCACATGCATGTGTCCACAAACTCAATAATGACTTCCTGCCCAATCCCCTCCAGATAGCGATAGCGCCAGTCTTCAAAGGGAAAAGTAGAGGTCTCGCCGCCGCCCTCTTCCATCGGACGTTCGTAAGACCCGCCAGAGGGATGCGACTCAATCTCATCCGCCGGTCCGTACATAATATAAATTCGGCCGCGGTCGGATTTCCAGCCTGGGATGCCGGCGGCAAAGTGTTCGTTGGCGTAGGCCATGCGCCGGTAGTGCTCTTCCTTGAATTCGTTCTCGATTGTGTCCGGAGTGGGATCGCGGCGCTGCCAGAAGGCTTCGATGAACTGATCACGCTCTTCGTCGTTGGAGAGCAGCTTGAAGGCTTTCTGCTCTTCGTCGGTAATGAGCCAGCGCACGTCTTCGTCAAGCCATTTCTTGTACGTCTTGCTCAACTCAATCTTCAACGACTTGGAGTTCTGCTTTCTCTGCTTTTCCGTGAGTGGGCGCTTGAGCGGATCGGTTTCCTGCGACGCTTTTTCCGCGGGTCCTTTTTCCTCGACGGCCGGCGTCGAAGGGGATGCAGATGCCGGAGAAGACTCCGCTGCAGCAGGATCGGCAGCATCCGCTTTCCCATTCTGAGCGGCGGCAAACGACGCCGAACCCAAAATCAGAGACGGTAAAACCAAGACCGTGAAAATGCGATTGAGAAAACCTACCCGGGACATAAGGGGGCACTCCTTACGACAACAACCCTTGGCAAGCCATTCTATGACTTTAGCGTCCCTAAGGCAAGGCTAAGTAAAACACCCTAACCAATTGTAAAGATTGTAAAATCCGCGTCCGGAGCTGCATTTTCCTCTTACTGTTCCGGTCCCAGAGTTTGTTCGATTCTCTCTCTTCCTCAAGCTATAATCGACTTGTTTATCAACGCACCGCTTGGGCCGGTCTTAAGCTGGTCATCGACCGGGTGCCCGCATGGCAATTTGACCCACTGGAACTTTTGTATCCGCAAGACCGTATCTCATGGCGTGTCCCCAGTTGCGCCGGGAATCCGGGAGCCCGATGATTGCGCTGATCCAGCGCTAGAGGCTGGCAAGAGGTTCCGTCATCGAACTACGAAAGTGCCCGGCCGAAGGGCGTGACAAGGGAACAATGAGCACTGGAAAGAAAATAGCGATCGGCAGCGGCGTCGCCATCCTAATACTGGCGATTGCCGGCATTGCGGTTCATCAGAGCCGTAAGGGTGTGGTCACGGTGCAGACGGGCAGAGCGGAGTCGATGGATCTGGCTTCGATCGTCAGCGCATCGGGCGAGATCAAGCCGAAAACGTACGTCAACATCGGCGCGAATGCTTTCGGCAAGATTATCCGGCTATATGTGAAAGAAGGCGACCGGGTCAAGAAGGGCCAGTTGCTGGCGCAACTGGAAAACGTGCAATCCTCGGCTGACGTGAATGCCACGCAGGCTGGGTTGGAAGCGGCCCGGACCGACGCTGTCGCTGCCGACGCCGCGTTGAATACATCCATGGCCGACCTGAACCGCGCGCAATCCGACTTCGAACGCGCCCAGCTCGACTGGACTCGCGCTCAAGGTCTGTACAAGGACGCCCTGGTCGCAAAGTCCGAATACGACAGCCAGAAGGCGGCATGGCAAACGGCGCAAGCAGGTTTGGCGCAGGCGCAGGCGCGTGTCGCCCAGGCCAAGGCGCAGAAGGATTCTGCCGGTCGCCACATCGCGCAGAACGCCGCCAACCTTACCCACGCCGCCGACGTGTTGAGAAAGACTACCTACGCCGCGCCCTACGACGGCATGATCACCAACCTGCCGGTGCGCGAAGGCGAAACGGTTGTGATTGGCATACAGAATTCACCCGGCAGCACGCTCATGACCCTGGCCAACATGTCCGTGATCACCGCCGAGGTCAGGGTGGACGAAACCGACATCGTCAACGTTCGGCTAGGCCAGCCCGCCGAAGTCACAATTGACGCGATTCCCAAGAAGACTTTCAAAGCAGTGGTGAGCGAGATTGGCAACAATGCAATTGTTCGCTCGACCGGCGTATCCACGTCGCAGCAGACCTCCGCCAGCCAGGAAGCGAAAGATTTCAAGGTGGTGGTCACGCTGCAAGAAGCGCAGGACAATCTACGCCCCGGACTTTCCGCTACCGCTAAGATCACCACCGCCACACGCAACAAAGTTCTTACAGTTCCTATACAGGCTCTGACCATTCGTTCGCGGGCGGAGCTGAAAGCCAGCAACACCGAGCAAGGAGCGGTTCAAGCCGCCGCGCCGCAGATGGAAGCATCCAAGCGGACAGACGGAAATAAGGACGAACTGCAGGGTGTGTTCGTCATCCGCGATCGCAAGGCCGAATTCCTTCCCGTCGAAACCGGCATTACCGGCACCACGGAGATCGAGGTGCTAAACGGGTTGAAGCCGGGTGACGAGATCGTTACCGGCAGTTACAAAGTGCTGCGCACACTGCGGCCGGGAGCCAGCGTAAAGGTAGATAATACGGCGCCGAAGAAAGAGGACGAGGGGCCGTAGGAGGCCGTTACTGGTTGGGGATTAGTCGTTGGCCAAAAGCAAGAGACTTACGGCTAGCGACCAACGACTAACGACTGTCTGAGTTGCTCGTCCAACAGGCAGCCGGCCAGATGGCAGTAGAGAAAGATCGGAGCGGGCAGGTGTCCCGAGAGGACCAGGAGAGAAAAATGGCAACCGCAGAAGTCATCAACATTAAGCAGCCCGTGGTGTCGGCGCCTCCCGATTCGTGCATGATCAGCACCGAAGATCTGTGGAAGACCTACGACATGGGCTCCGAGCAGCAAGTGCACGCCTTGCGCGGCGTTAACATACGCATCCAGCGCAGCGAATACGTCGCCATCATGGGACCTTCCGGCTCGGGCAAATCCACCCTGATGAATCTGATTGGCTGCCTGGATACGCCCAGCAAAGGCAGTTATTGGCTGAATAGCCAGCTGGTCAGCGAACTGGACGACGATGAACTGGCGCGCATCCGCAACAAGGAAATCGGTTTCGTTTTCCAGACCTTCAACCTGCTGGCTCGCGCCACCGCCCTGCACAACGTAGAACTGCCGCTGATCTACGCCGGCGTCCCCGGCGAAGAGCGCGTGGAGCGCGCCAAAGGGGCGCTGGCGTCTGTCGGCATGGAATCCCGCATGATGCACAAGCCCAACGAACTCTCCGGAGGCCAACGGCAAAGAGTCGCCATCGCCCGCGCCCTGGTCAATCGCCCATCCATCATCCTGGCCGACGAGCCCACCGGCAACCTCGACTCCCAGACCGGCAACGAGATCATGGCGCTATTCGATCGTCTGCAAGCTGAAGGCAACACTATCGTCCTGGTCACCCACGAACACGACATCGCGGAATACGCCCATCGCGTGATTCACATCAAGGATGGAGTGGTGGAGAAGGACGAGAGGAAAGCTACTCGGTAGTCGTTGGTCATTAGTCGATCGCGGAGGCCCAGCCGGGAGGCTGGCCAGGCCCCATCAACCTAGGCTGTAGCGGTCGATATAGCCTGCACAGAGGGCATGTGCTGGTTCTCCAGTACGGATATGTGATATTCCGGTCCTATGTTGTCTATATCCTCCCCCAAGAGGGATTGTTTGCACCACGTGCATATCGTGTTGCAAGAAAATCGACTGCCACTTCTCAAGTGTAGTGAAATGCGCGGTGCATCCTAATTTGTACCTAGGGCGGCGCGTATAAGTAAGTAAGAAGGGCGACTTTGATTTTCTGGCGGCGTATGTGATTCCGGAGGACTTGTGGTACATAATCCCGGCGAAACCGGTGGTGAACGGTACCATGGGGATGATTGTTTTGACGCCGTCGGTGCCGGGGATAAGCACAAGCCTTATCATGGATGCTTGGGATCTTTTTGGGGGAGACCACGGGAGGGGATTGTGCCCGAGATTTACGGCGTGGCGATGGCGTGGGGCTGAAGGGTCGAATGCCCGTGGTTAGTCGTTGGTCGCTAGTGGTTGGCTATTTGTGGTCCGGTTGGTCGCCTTCGTAGCTGGCTTTCTGGTCCGCAGCCGCTTGCGGCGTTAGAACACTTTTTTCTCTCCGCCTGCTCCTGGTTTCACATTCGCTGCGAATCTTCTCAAATCGGTTCGCCATCTCCTGCAGCTCATCATCGGAGAGTTTCTCGATGTCGATCATCTCGTTGTGGGCGAGGTCGATGGAACGGATAATCTCGTCGAGTTTCAGGTGAATAGCGCGGGCGTCCCGGTTCTGGGTGTTCTGGATCAGAAACACGATAAGGAAGGTGACAACCGTGGTCGCAGTGTTCACGACCAGTTGCCAGGTGTCGGAGTAATGGAAAAATGGTCCCGAAGCCGCCCAGGCGACGATCAGCAGGGCTGCGGCGAGAAATGCCCATTTAGTGCCGACTACATAGGATGCTTTGCTGGCAAACGTGCGAAAGGGATCTGCCGTATTGGAATTTGTCGCCAGTTTGCCGCCTTGTTTGGCCATGGTCGGTGCCCGTCCGCAGTCGCACATTTGATGCGGGCGCAAGCAGAAACGTTTGGCGAAAGAATTCTCTCGGTTGACGCTGTTTCAATTCAGCCTGAAATAGGGCGGCCCCAGTGACCCAATCGCTTGTGCTCCGGCAGCCGTTCCGGCGCACCGGCGCGCCGTTCCGATTGACCCCTCGCGCGTCGGCGGGTTAGACTTCGCCGCTGAGAGGTGTTCCATGCGCTGCTTGCTCAAGGTGTCAATCCCAGTTGAGGCGGGCAATACTGCGATCTCCGACGGTAGCTTGCCCAAGACTATCGAATCAATTCTCGCTGACTTAAAACCCGAAGCCGCATATTTTGCGGAGGACAAGGGGAACAGAACGGCGTTCGTCTTTTTTGACCTGAAGGATACGTCGCAGATCCCAGCGGTTGCCGAGCCCTGGTTTTTAGCCTTCAACGCCCAGGTCGAGATCCATCCGGCCATGAACCTTGAAGACCTGAAGAGAGCCGCGCCGGGTATCGAGAAGGCAGTCAAGAACTACCAACGAAGCACGCGCCTGACCGCAGCGTAGGGGGTCGCACCTTTGTGGGCTGTCGTGACGCTAACCTGTTCGCAAAGGAAGACCGCCGACTGACGACTGCCTATTGCGTTGTTCCCACCGGCTTAACGTCCGCCGCCGTGTCGGCCGGCAGAGTGGGGTGAGCGGCGAAGAAGGCGTGGTCATAGAGATTGCGATACATGCGCCCGGAAATTTCCGCCGCCTTGGGTCCGAAGGTTGGGCGTCCGCCCTGCAAGAAGACCACGACGACGATTCGCCCCACATCCGTCTTGGCGTAGGAAGCGAACCATCCATAGCGGGTTCCTGCCTTGGAACAGGTTCCGGTTTTGCCTAGAATTTCTTCCTCGTTGAAATTGACCCGCAGGCTGCGAGCCGTGCCGTAGCTCACGGCCGCCGCCATGCCATCGGAAATCTCAGGAATCAGCGGAGCAATATCCAGATGCCGTTTTACCCGTGGTTCGAAGTTGGCTACCTCTTCCGGAGCTGTCGGATGCTGCAGGTAGTAAAGCGTGCCACCGTTGGCAATCGCCGAAACCATGGCGCCCAGTTGCAGCGGCGTCATGGAGATGCCTTCTCCGAACGAGCACATTTTGCCTACCCCGCCGAGTTTGGATGAAATCTCCTCCTGCGGATAGGTGCCCATTTTCTCGCCCGCGATGTTGTATCCGGCAAGTTCACCCAATCCGTACTGGTGGGCGTAGAAGCTGACTTTTTCAAATCCCAAACGGCGGCCCAGGGCCTCGAAGTAGGCATTATTGGAATGGGCCAGGGCGGTGGTGAGATTCATCCGGCTGCGGCGGCCCAAGCTGATTTCTGTGCTCTTGGTGATCAGGTCTTCGCTCAGGGCTGCTAGTGCTACTGACAGCTTGATGGTCGAACAGGGCTGCGCCCCACTCGACAATGCCAATTTCTGGTTCACCATGGTCAAAACGCGGCCACTGGTGGGCTCGATCGCCAGCACGGTTCCGTTCATGTTGCCCAGAGCATCGATAGCGGCCTGGCGGACGATCAGATCCTCGCCGGCGGTGGCATCGCCTTCAAAATTGTCGTCCATGAACGAACTGGCAGTGAAGCGCTCGTGATAGCGATGACGCCGAGTGCGGCCGGTTCTCACCACGCGCGTGGTGCGGGGGCGGCTGCGCGAAAGCCTGGTCAAGCGTTTCCGTGCGTGCGGGGTTTCACTTACTTTTTGTGACTTCTTACGTGCGGTCAAGGAACGGGTGCTGACGGTGGCTGCCATTCCAAACTGAGGAGGCAGCGTCAAGACCAAGGCGACCAACAACCCCAGCAGCGAAGAGCGTTTCCTAAGAGTCACTTAGTTGTTTCCCCATCCCCGGCTCGGATACCTAAATCTCATGCACGAGGCTTGCCAAGCTCGAACAGACCTTGGCCAGCACGTGTAATCCTTCGATACTAAGATACTTAGCGCCCGTCGTACATTAAAAAATCAGTTTGTTACCATACGAGAATCAAATGTGTAACCTTATGAAATAATGTGGCTTATTTCAGTTTTCGCGTTGATTACCTCCCTTTCGTAATGGGAAAGCATTTACCCTGCAACGGCTCTGGGTGGAAAATTTTTTCTCTTTCTTGGCAGAAGCTTTGCGGCCTAGGTGCCGGGATTTCGGCAGGCCTGAGGGTTATAGTCAGGGCCGAAGCGGGGCCAGGTTGCCGATTTCAGATTGTAGGTTGAAGAAGACTCTTCAATCTGAAATCTTCAATCTGAAATCCTGTCTCCAGAGGGACGTGTCATGACAGACTGCTTATTCTGCCGCATGGTTGCCGGCGAAATTCCCGCCAAGAAGGTCTTCGAGGACCAGCACACTTTCGCGTTCGAGGACATCAATCCGCAGGCGCCCACCCACGTGCTCGTGGTCCCCAAGAAACACATCCCCGGGCTGAAGGAAGCGTCCGCCGAAGATGCGGACATCATCGGCCGGTGCCATCTGACGGCGGCTCATCTGGCCCGCCAGCGCGGCATCGAAGACGGCTATCGCACGGTGCTGAACGTGGGTCCGGGCGCAGGCCAGTCAGTTTTTCACCTGCACGTACATCTGCTCGGAGGGCGAGACCTCACTTGGCCGCCGGGATAGGGAGGTCAATGCAGACGCGGGCGTCCGCACCCGTGTCGATGTCCGGACGGGCGAGGGTGCCCGGCGCTAGATCGGTTTGGTTTCTTCCGTGGGTTCCGGGGCGCCGTGGCGACGCAACAATTGTGGTAAGTTCTGCGAGAACGCTGAGCGTGGCAGCACCATGTCGCAGCCCACCTCGTGCGCCTTCATCTTCAAGTCGCCCTGTACGTGTGATAGGAACCCGATGATGGACGTCCCCTTCTTCAATTTGGTCTTGAGCTTAGGGATCAGGGTCAGGGGCTTGGCGTTGGCGTTGTTCATGTCGAAGATGATCAGCGACGGCTTCTCTTCGCCATTCTGCTTGATGTGATCGAGCAGGTCTTTTTCCGTCTTGACGAATTCGACCTTCACATTCAGCTTGCGTGCCGTTTCCTGGATCTTGGCCTGGAAAAACAGGTCATCCACAAACGCAAAGATGCGGGAATTGCCATTGTCGCCCTGGGGCAGTGGCTCGGGCTCGACCGGGGCGTACGCGGGAGCGAATCCGGGACGCATCCGTCCCGGTCTCGATCCGTTGCCGTTCATGGCGGCTCGATAGCTGTGGTCCATTGGGGCGGAGTAGACGCCGCCTTGTGGTTGACGATCACGGCCGGGGGCTCCACCACGATTGGGCGGACGACGCCCGCGCCGACGCTTGCTTCTCCCTCCTCCACCGCCGGAGGGGTGTCCGGGTCCTGCATTCATATTTTTCTCGTTTTTTTTATAGCTGCATTCAGTCCGCCCGAAGGGGGACTTGATTTTTGCTGCTGGATTAACACCTTCCCTAACAAATTCCTTCGCGCACATGCATGGAGCTGTGCCGAAAACCCATTGCGGCTGGAACTCACGCGTGAATGATCTTTATCCGTAGATCTTTAATCGCAGATCTTTAATCCCTAAGATCGCTTTTCCGTTTGGCGTCTGGAGCCAGGGGGCGCGGAGGGCCAGCTAGAGAGCATGGCCGCTGGAAACACCTATGATGGTACCGCTCGGGGAGGAGAAAGCGCAAGTCCTAAGTCATGCCGTTTTGCACAATGGTAACGGCTAAGGGCGCGGAATCACGGCGGTAGAGGTTACCGCGCTCCGAAAAGAAATCACCCGCCGCTCACCTGCCGGGCCCATTGCATCGCCTGCCAATAGATTTCGGCGACGTCGCTCTCGCGGAGGTCAAGGGACGTTCCCAGTTCAACCGCGCGTTGCCAGTCGCCGGATTCCTGCGCCAGCATGAGTTGATACAGGGGGCGCAAGCGACTCCCTCCTCCGAGAAGTACCCCTTTCGTCTCCTGATCGATGGGAACGTTCTCCAGCACTTCGGCCATGGAGATTTCCAGGATCGAGTCCATCATGGAAAACAATCCCAACAAGAAAAGATCGGAATCGCCGTGCTGAATTTTGGGTGAGAGCAGTTCACAGAAGCGGGCACGGACCAGGGCGGATAGAACCAGTTCGCTCGATTTGTTGTGCCCCGCCGACAAGGTCACAACCAGGCGAACCCAGCGACGAACTTCGCGCTCTCCCAGGATCGAGAGAGCGTGGCGCACCGAATGGATTTCATTGGCAAAACCGAAAGCGGCGGAGTTCATATAACGCAGCAGGCGGTAGCACAGCGAAGCTTCACCCTTGATCGCGTTCTCAATTTCGCGCGGCTCGAGTTCCGGTTTGGAGACCACCTGAAGCATGCGCACGTAATTCAGCTGGTTGCCGGAAATGTTGTGCGCTCTCATGGTCTCCGGCCGGCGGAAGAAGTAGCCCTGGAAATAGAGGAAGCCCGCCTTTTTAGCGGCTAGAAATTCTTCGCGGGTTTCGACTTTCTCGGCCAGCATGCGACAGCGCCAGGGGCCGTACCGTTTAACCATGGCGGCGCGTTGTTCGGCCGTGGTGGTGCGCACATCCACCTTGAGGATGTCGGCGAAATCGGTCAGTGAATCCCGGGGATCGTCCACCACGAAGTCATCCAGCGCAATCATGTATCCGGCTTCTTTCAACCGCTGGCAAGCTGCCATCACCAGATCATCCGGCTCCACAGATTCCAGAATCTCGACCACGGCCTGGCTGGAGGGCAGCAGGGTGATGTAGTCTTTCAACAACATGTCGCGGGTACAGTTGATGAAAGCGCGGCGGCCATCGCAGAGGACATCCAATCCCATGAGCAGCGAAGTGTCCAGCGTGCTGCGCGACGCAGCTTCAGGATCGTTAGAACAGAAGTAGCTCTCCACACCATCGCGAAACAACAGCTCATAACCAAAGACTTTCTCGTCTTGGGTGAGAATCGGTTGGCGGGCGACAAAGCGCGCGCTGGGCGCCGGAACAGTCTTGGCTACACCGGGAGTGGTCACGCCTATTTTATCGGCAGGACCGGGGTAAAACTTCACCCCCGGACAGCCACGGCAACCCACCCCGGAGCCAGCGTTATCATAACTGCCATGCCTCAACCCAAGGTTGACCGCGAGAGTATTGCCAGCACTTACGAACTGATCCGTCCGCATATTCGGCAAACCCCTGTGGTTGAAGTCCAGGGCGCGGACTTTGGACTGAACGGCATTGGCTTGGTCCACAAGCTGGAGTTGGTGCAGCATTCCGGTTCCTTCAAGGCTCGGGGCGCCTTTGCCAACATGCTGATGCGGGAGATTCCTCCGACCGGCGTCGTTGCCGCGTCGGGCGGAAATCACGGCGCCGCGGTCGCCTTTGCCGCCATGAAGCTGAAACGTCCGGCGAGAATCTTCGTTCCTGAGGTCGCGTCCGCGGCCAAGCTGGAGCGAATCCGTGGCTACGGTGCGGACCTGGTAGTTACCGGCGAACGTTATGCCGACGCACTGGCAGCTAGCGAAGAGTGGGCAGCGCAGTCCGGGGCACTCGTGGTCCATGCCTACGATCAGGTGGAAACGCTGCTCGGCCAGGGAACCGTCGGCCTGGAACTCGAGAATCAATATCCGAAACTCGACACCCTGCTCGTAGCGGTGGGGGGCGGGGGTCTCATCGGCGGCATTGCCGCCTGGTATGGCTCCCGAATCAAGATCGTGGGCGTGGAACCGCAAGCCGCCCCCACTCTTACGCGAGCGCTGCAGGCCGGCTGTCCGGTCGATACAGAAGCCGGAGGAATCGCCGCCGATTCGCTGGCGCCGAAGCGAGTGGGCAAACTGATGTTCCCCATCGCGCAGGCGCATGTACAGAGTGTTTTGCTGGTTTCAGATGATGCTATCGTAGAAGCGCAGAAGGCGTTGTGGAAGGTGCTGCATGTGGTAGCTGAGCCGGGAGGAGCGGCAACTCTCGCGGCCCTCCTGTCGCGGCGCTACCAACCGCAGCCGGGAGAGCGCGTGGGTGTCTTGGTTTGTGGGGGCAACACCACGGCGGTTGATTTCAAGATGTAGGGGTGTGGGGGGCGGACACTTTTGTCCACCCCCCATTGATTTCTACTGGACCGTCAACGACAAGTTGGTTGGGTGTGAGAGCGCGGGCGAAGTGCTGGTGGCAGTCACCGTAATGACATAGGCGCCTGGGGGCGTCCCCCCGGTCTTCGTGGAACCGCCACTGCTGCTACCGCCGCCGCAACCCACGCCAGCCGTGAAAAATACTAACAGCATCAGCCCGAATCCCGCCATACGACGCCGCTGCGAAGGCACGCCCAGGAAGAAAATGCCAGCAAACAGGGCGCTGCTGCCTGCCGCCAACCAGCCAAAACCACGACCGGGTTGCGGTGAGATCACCGCACCGGACAGAGAGTGCGGCGCCGTAGTAGTGACCGTGAGCGCCGACGTACCCGATCCATTCGCCACTGAAGGGGGAGCTAACAAGCATGTGGGCGCCGGTGTCCCGCCTCCAGTAACGCTGCAGGCAAGACTGACAGTGCCTGTGAAGCCGCCCGTCGGAGCAATGGTAATCGTGGAAGTGGCTGTTCCTCCTGCTGCAACACTGGCGGGCGCGAGCGTGGTGCGCGCAATTGTGAAATCTGGTGTCGCGGGCGCGCTAACCGTAAGGCTGATTGATGTGGTGTGGCTTACGGATCCGGAAGTCCCGGTAACCGTGATGTTGGAAGTCGCAGTCGGTGTCGCTGCGGCAGTGGTGATGGTGAGAGTAGAAGTGCCCGACGCGACCGGTGTCGGGGCGAACGCACAGGTCACCCCGGTGGGCAGGCTGGAAGTGACACACGTCAGGTCCACCATGCCAGTAAACCCGTTCGTCGCGGACACCGTGACGGTTGACGTACCCGACTGTCCCGGAGCTGAAACGATGATCGGCGTGCCCCCCACCGAGAAATCCGGGGTTGAGACAAAGGTGGGCCACGACGTCACCAGCACATCGGCATCGATGGAGCCCAATCCGGTGACCAAATCGTAGCCCGCGGCAGCGCTGTAGCCGAATTGGAACGGAGCCGTAGTAGGGCAACGCAGGGAGGCGGAGCCGGTGGTTGGCGTACCGGAAGTGCAAGGCACGATGTTGTTACCGGCGGTGATGTCGTGGAATGCACTGGGCGTCGATGCAGCCAGGGTATAGAGGGTGGGGTTTATGTTACCCAAGCCGCCTGACTGCGTAGCCTGATTGAGGATGGCGACAATGCCGGCAAAAGCAGGCGAGGCCACCGATGTACCACCCACCGACGCCAGGGTGCCATCGCTGGCCCGGAATCCAGCGGAACAGCTGGTAGGAGTAGTAGCGGGGGCAAAAAAGGCCTGCGAACAGATTAGCGAGGAATCGTGGTTCGGTGACGAGGTCAAGGACAGATCGGGCACGTCGCGATGGCCGTCGACCGGAGTGAGGGCCGTCTGCCAAGTTGGCTTGGCGAAAACGGCGCTCACACCCCCTCCAGTGGCGGAAAGTCCGCCGCCCGCCGCGATCGACGCGGTGGTGTCATTCCAGCCCATTTCCGGAATGTAGATGAGCGCCGAGCTGACTGTATCGGTGGCGCCGGTCGTGCCCGCCCAGTATGGCGGATCGGCTGGAGCGTCTGTATTGGGAGCCGTTCCGGTAACCGTAACCGACGCATCTAGGTTAAACTCCGTGCCCCCCATTGCCGTAACTTCGGGAACGCTGGCCGGCGCATCCACTGCCAGGCCTTTAATGGCCGACTTGGCCGTCTGAGATTCGCAGTCCGCGGCGCCGGCGTCGCCTGAGGCCGCAGTAACCGTCTGGCCTTGCGCGTTGGCCTGCTGCACATCCGCTCGAAGGGTTGCGGTGAAGCCGGCTAGGTTCGCCTCGCAATTGCCATAGCTGGTGCTGATGACCGGCGCCAGATTTTGGTCGATCGCAAATGCCAGTGCGTCGAACACGTTCTTGGTTAACGAAGAAGCACCAGCATAAACAAAGAGGATGGCCGCGTTCTTAGCCACACCGCCGGTCCATTCCACATCAAGATCGGATTCGACCTCGTCCCCGCTGGAAAAACCAGTGCTGGAATCTATGGGCACCAGTTGCAGATTGGAGGCCGGAAGGCCTGCCGCACTGCGGAAGGCATCAATGTCGGCGGTGTGAATCTGAGTTTGTCCCACCACGGCGATTTTCTGTCCGGTTCCATCGAATCCGGCGTCGTAAAGGGGTTTGACATTGTAGATCGTAGCAAAGTCGACGGGCGCCACGAAATGATTCCCCGAAACGTGCGAGGTGAAGTTCGGCCTCACCGCGACCCGCGCCCTGGGTCGGGGACGGAAGTTATCGAGACCTCGGACCCCCAGCACCACCCCGGAAAGCGCCTGCGGCACAGACAATTCGGTGGCATTGGCGAAGCGCGTCTCGCCATCGACCAGATAGCGGTGGAACTCAGTGCGAAAGACGCTCTCGACCTGAGCCGCGGTTCCGCTGAAGAAGACCCGAGTACGGGCGCGGGAGTAGCCGTCCACGGTCAAGCCTTGTGATTTCAGCCAGGCAGAGACATGGGAGAGGTCGCTGCCGCTCATGCCAAAGCGCGCGGCGTACTGCTCCGGCGTCAGCCACTTGCGATAGTTCGAAGAGTGCGGGTTCTGCTGTTCCGCCAGCAGTTTCTCCAGCGCGGCTTGCTGGGCGGGCGCCAGCTTGAACACTAGGGCAGCGCGATCGATTCTCATGCTGCCTTCGACCCGGCCCCGGTCGAACTCCGCACGCGCCATGGGATGCGGCGGCGAAACCACTACCGGTTCGGTGTCCTCAACCCTTTGCACGATTCGGTTTCGGATTTGCGCTGAAGCAGTGACGGCAAGCAGCGCAGCCATTACGACCAACTTGGAAAGCGAACACACCGGGGTCCTTGGCATTACCGGATCTCCTGTCTAATTTCGCCGCGTTGTGCCGGTGGACGCGACCGGCGTCGCTATTGCCATATGGATTCAGATTATCCCAGCAAAGGATGTACGCCAAGGTGACCGTCGGGTAAAAAGAAGGTCATGTCTGGCCGGTTTAGTGATATCGCTCGACCGTACGAAAATGGGTAATCATCCGGCAGGTTACCATTTTCAGCCCGATGGTTCATCGAACCGTCATTCATTTTGAGCCACCAGGTAGCGGGTGTAACATCCCGGCCTCGAAACCGGCGGGCCGATTTACAAGGTGCAAATGGCAAGGACGCGGCCGCGCGGAAAAGGATTACATGCCTGCAAAAATAGATGCCTACAACAGTTCCTATAGAAACTATGAGCGCGATACTTACCGCGAGGTTCGGCTGGAAACCTACGGCGAAGACTTCGGCCAAACCAGTTGGGTGACGACCGAAGAGTCCCATGAAATCCCCCGACTGCTGGAGCTGACCCCGAGTTGTTCGGTTCTAGAAATCGGCTGCGGATCGGGGCGCTATGCACTGCACATCGCCGAGACTGCCAGGTGCCGGGTAGTTGGCCTCGACCTAAATGGCGAAGGGATTCGCAATGCCAGCGCTCTGGCGCAACGGTCGAGCCTGAGCCCGCAGGTCCGTTTTCAGCAGTGTGACGTTTCTCAGCCGCTTTCCTTCGCGGACACGACTTTCGATGCGGTCTATTGCAATGATGTTCTGTGCCACATTCCCGGACGCCTCGCCCTGCTGCGTGAATTGCAACGCGTGCTCAAGCCGGGCGGCCGCTTGATTTTCAGCGATGCGCTGGTGGTGGGCGGGATGCTCTCTAACGAAGAGCTCGCCACCCGCAGCTCGATTGGCTACTACCTGTTCGCCCCGCTCGAAGAAAATGAAAGACTGATCGCAGCGGCGGGGTTTCAGCTGACGCGCGTTACCGACACTACCGAGAAGGCCGCCTTAGTGGCCAAACGATGGCACGACGCCCGCGAAAAAAGACGATCAGAACTGATCGCGCTCGAGGGCGAAACCAACTTCGAAGGACTACAGAAGTTCCTGGCCTGCGCCCATGCTCTTACCAGCGAAAAACGGCTCTTGAGACTTCTCTACCTTGCCCGGAAGTTAGGATCGGCAAGTCAGATGTGAGCGCTCGCGCCGACATCAGGAGTCGACACTTTCGTATTCAGCGTCCTCTTCGATGGGTTCCGGAATAGCGGAATCAAGTTCGCCGGCTTTTTTCACCAAATCACGATGGTCCGCCCGCTCGTGGTATTCGTGGATGCGAACCCCCGCGAAATCGATGCTCAAATAGGTGAGCGGAGAATCCGCCCATCCGCCGGAATTGTAGTAGGCAACGCCTTCGCGCTCGATGGACTCGGCCTTATGAGTGTGACCGCAGAAAACGCGGTCCGCCTGTCGCAGCCGGGCATATAGGATGGCGCCCGAAGCCACCTTCGAGGAAAGCCGCAACCAGCGGGCTCCCAGGCGATCCAGAAAGCGGGAAAATGCTTTGCCTTTGAAATCGAGCTTCTGCAGTTGTAGATGCAAGAACGTTCCCACGGAACTCAGCAGCAGATTGTTGACCACAAAGCGGTCAAACTGATGACCGTGAATGGCGAGGTGACGGCGACCCTCGAATTCCCACTCGTATTCTTCGTAGACTTTCACTCCCACCAGATGGGACATGACCTGACTGAGACCACGGTCATGGTTGCCTTCCACCCACACCACTTCAATGCCGCGCTTGGGGTTGGAGAGTTTGCGGATGTAGCCGAGAAACTTCCAATGGGGCTTGGTGAGGCGGCCAAAATTGAGGTCGGAAAAAATGTCGCCCAACAGGATCAGGCGCCGGAAGCGGTTCTCCCGCAGCATCCGCGTGGCTTGCTCCGCGCGGCTGATCTCTGATCCCAGGTGCAGGTCAGAGAGGATGAGGGTGTCATAAACGGCGGAACTCATCACCCTGGTTGTAACAAATGAATGTTACGAGGTGATTAAAATTGCACAGAAAATGGGGCGGCGGATATGCAGGGTAACCCGCTGCGGTCCAGTTATTGATTGGGTGAAACTTATTTCTGGACGGGGGGCACGTATTCTTTGGGCGGGGCCACGCCTTCGCCGAAAAAGTATTGCTCCATCTGCTTGACGATGACTTCCTGATCCTCGCGGCGGGCGGGGTTGAGACGATATTCATTGAGCAACATCTTGCAGAACTCCGTCCACCCGTGCCATGCCTCCTGAGAGACATTGTCATAGACTTTCTGGCCCAGTTCGCTGTCGAAGGGCGGCTCCTCCAGACCGGGGAGTTCTTTTTTAAGCTTGACGCAGAAGACCTTGTGTTCTGCCATTTCGTTCCTCGCAATCAGGGACAGAAAATTATCTCACAAGGTGGGGAGACGCGGCGCACGGGGGCCATCCGGGAAAGTCCTCAACCGAAGGGCCCTCTAGGATTTCAAACCGCGAATGGACTATGTGCAATTGGCATTGCTGCCCGCTGGTTGCTTCACGTTGACGGTCACGCGGCCGACAACCACCGAGTTTGATTTAGGAGTACGGGTGTCGCTGGTGGCGGTGATTTCCAGGTTGGTGCCGCAGCCCAGCCCAGAGGTCGCCACTCCATGCTGGTCCACGGAAATGATCTGTGGCGCGCTGGACGCCCAGGTGACAAGCTCGGTAATGTCCTTGGTGTTGGGTGGATGCGAGTAATGCCCCAAAGCAGTGTAATGAATTTCCAGACCCGCGCCAGTGATGGTCACGTTGTCAGGTTCAATACTGATAAAGTCCAGCGCCTGGTCATGGCCGCAGCCGGATAAGGCCAAAAGCCATGTTAGGGAAATAATTAGGGCCAGTCTTGATGTTGCGAACTGCATTTTGTAAGTTCTCCTGGACGGTCGGGGAGAAGGCGTAATCTATAGCAACAGAGTCGGAAACGCAAGCGAGTTTTCTTCCCAAAGTGCCCCATGTGCAACGATTTGCACGCCCCGAGGGGCGCTGGAAGGCACCCTGGTCCCATGTCGTGGAGTGGCTGGACCTATTGAATCTGGTGGGCCCTCCAGGATTTGAACCTGGGACCAATGGATTATGAGTCCACTGCTCTAACCGCTGAGCTAAGGGCCCCCAACAGTGAATCTAGCACAACAGCAATTCAGCGCCCGTGCTCGTGCGGGGCGGACAGCGGTGTCCGCCCCACACCGTCTTGAATTGGCCCGACACGGCCGACACGGCCATTGAATTGAATGTTCCGAAAACCCGGACTATAATCCCGCTGCTTCAAACAAGAACTTAAGGAGGCAACATGGCCGGAACACGGAAAGTGATCGACTGTCGTCAATTTCCTGCAGAGAAGCCCTGCTCGATCGCCATTTCGGGGACGGAAGACGAAGTGATAAATTTGGCGGTCCTTCATGCCAGCACCGTCCACGGACACGCCGACTCGGCTGAACTTCGGGAGCAGATTCGTTCCATGCTCCAGGATGAATCCGTAGCCACAAGCGAAGCCGCCTAACAGCACAACGATGAAGCGACGGATATCCCCGGGACACCCGTCGCTTCATTACTTCGCACTCATTTCTTCGCACTCACTACTTCGCACTCACGGCTGCTTTGGCTTCGATCTTTTCGAACACCGCTTCGGCCCTCCGCAGAGCTTCCTGAACATTGGCGCAAATGTTTTCGCGTCCCACCACCTCTTCGAATTCTGCCTGGTGAATCAACTGTGCGGGCTGCTCGCGTGCGCCGCACAGAATCAGCGTGCGCTTAGTGGCGTGCAGTTGCTTGGCGATCTCCTCCAGTGCGAATAGTCCGGTGGCATCGATGGCGGTCATGTTGCGCAGGCGAATGATGACGATGGGGGGGAGCTCGTGCATTTTTTCCGTGACCGCCGCAATCTTGTCAGTGGCGCCGAACAGGAACGGCCCATGAATGCGGAAGATGGTCGCGTAGTACGGGATTTCCTTGTCCTGCAGGATGTGCAGCCGCCCGTCTTCAACATAATCGCCGGTCACTTGCGACACCGTGGTGGTCTCGGCCACGCGGGCGATGAAAAGCAACGCGGCCAGGATCATTCCCGCTTCGACGGCTACAGTGAGATCGGCGAAGACCGTCAGCCCAAACGTGACCAGCCATACGCTGATGTCGGTCTTGGTCAGGCGCAGCAGTTGCGGGATTTCGCGCCACTCGCCCATGTTGTAGGACACAACCATCAGAATTCCCGCCAGTGCAGCCATGGGGATGTAGCTGGCCAGCGGCGCGGCAAACAGCAGCACGCACAACAAGGTGAGGGCATGAATCATTCCCGCCACCGGCGACTGCGCGCCGGAACGGATATTCGTTGCGGTGCGAGCGATGGCGCCGGTCGCGGGCAAGCCGCCGAACATGGGAGAAAAAATATTGGCGATTCCCTGCCCGATGAGTTCGACGTTGGGATTGTGCCGGTCGTTGCTCATGCGGTCCGACACCACCGCCGACATCAGCGACTCGATGGCTCCCAGCATTGCAACCGTGAACGCCGGTCCGAGCAGGCCATGCACCAAGCGGGCGTGCCACTGCGGCAAGGCAAAATGAGGCAGCCCACTGGGTATCCCGCCAAAACGCGTACCGATGGTTTCTACCGGCAGCCGGAGGAGGTACGCGGCCACCGTGGCGCCCAGCATGGCGACAATCGCTCCCGGAATGCGGCTAGAAATCGCACGGCACAACAGAATCACAGCCACCGTGCTGGCCGCGAGCAGCGTGGCTTGCAGAGACCAGGTAGGAGATGCAGCGACGAGCGCTTTCAACCTGAGCCAGAACTCACTGGGAACTTTGGCCAGGTGCAGGCCAAAAAAATCTTTGACCTGAGTACTGGCGATCAGGACTGCAATGCCATTCGTAAAGCCGATCACCACTGGCCGGGGGATGAACTTCACGGCAGTGCCCATGCCGGTTGCGCCCAAGATGATTAGTATCGCGCCCGCCATGACCGTACACATGAACAGGCCATCGATGCCATGGACGGCGACAATGCCCGCAACCACCACCACGAACGCGCCGGTAGGGCCGCCGATCTGAGTTTTCGATCCCCCCAGCGCGGAGATCAGGAAGCCGGTCACGATCGCGCAATAGATGCCCGCCTGCGGCGTCAGGCCGGATGCGATGGCGAAAGCCATCGCGAGTGGGAGCGCCACCAGGCCGACGGTGATTCCGGCGATGACGTCGCGCAGAAATTTGTTGAGGCTATATTCCCGCAGGCACAGGATGGATTTAGGCAGCCAACGATCGTCCAGTCGTAGGGAAATGACGGGCCACATATATAGCCCATTATGACAGCGGCAGCTTCCTGGCGGAGTAATCAGTGAGGAACGAAGGTGCCGAAGTTTCGGTTTGGGTTGAACAGCGTGGCTTTTAGACTTCCGGGGTCATCGCTCGCGCGGCCAGTTCTTGCGTGGCTTTGAGACGGGCCACTGTCCGTTCCTTCCCTAACGCAAGCATCACCGCGAACAGGCTCGGCGCAACACCTTGTCCGGTTAACACTACGCGCGCGCCGTTGATCAGCGCGCCTGCCTTCATCTCCTTTTCTGCGGCGAAGTCGCGCAGCAACCTTTCGGTTTCCACTTCGGTGAAGCTGTCTTCGGAAGCGGCGTAGCGCTCGCCCAGTTCCACTAGCAGTTGGCGCACTCGTTCATCCTGCAGGAATTTTTCGACAGCAGCAGGATCGGGTTGAAACGTGTCGGTGAAGAAGGCGCGGAAGGATGTGGCAAAATCCTTGAGGCTGCGGGCGCGCGGCTTGAGCAAGTTGATGGTAGCGAGCAGCCAGTCCCGATCCGTGTGTGCGGGCTCGAGACCGGCCTTATTCCATTCTTCCTGAATGAGCGGCAGCAATTTTTCTGCCGGGTAGGCGCGGATGTATTCGGTGTTGAACCAGTCCAGCTTGGCGCGATCGAAAACGGCATTGGAGTGTGAAATTCCGTCCAGATCAAAAAGTTGGATCAGTTGTTGGTCGCCGAGAATTTCCGTGGCAGCCGCCTCCGATGCAGCCGGGGGGGGAGTCCATCCTAGCAGCGCCAGAAAATTACGGAATGCCTCGGGCACGATTCCTTCGTCGCGGTAGGCGATGACGCTGGTGGCGCCGTGGCGCTTGCTGAGGCGCGTTTTGTCCGGGCCGAGGATTAGGGGCACATGGGCGAACACCGGCAATCGGGCACCCAGCGCCTGGTAAAGCAGAACTTGTTTGGGGGTGTTGGAAATGTGATCCGCGCCGCGGATGACGTGGGTAATCCGCATATCCACGTCGTCGGTGACCACGCTCAAGTGGTAAGTTGGACCGCCGTCGGAACGCAGCAGAACGAAGTCTTCGAGTTCACTGTTGGCGAATTGCACGCGGCCAAAGACGGCGTCGTCGAAAAACGTGCTGCCGGATTCGGGTACGGCAAAGCGGACGGCGGCGGCCTCTCCTGCAGCCCTGCGCCGAGCGCCTTCCTCGCGAGAAATTTTGCGGCATATACCTTCGTAGCGCGGCGGACGGCCTGCGGCAGCTGCGGCCGCACGGTGCTGCTCTAATTCTTCCTTGGTGCAAAAGCAATAATAGGCGTGCCCGGATGCCACGAGTTTCGCCGCGTTCTCGCGGTACATTTCCATGCGCTCGGTTTGATGGTAGGGGCCTTCGTCCCAGTCGAGACCGAGCCAGCGCATGCCCTGCAGGATGCCCTCAACCATTTCCGCGGTGGAGCGCTCGAGGTCGGTGTCTTCAATGCGCAGGACGAGGGTTCCGTCATAGTGCCGGGCGAAAAGCCAGTTGAACAGCGCGGTGCGAGCTCCGCCTACGTGCAGGTATCCGGTGGGCGAGGGTGCGAAGCGGACGCGTGGGAGCGAACTGGAGGAGGAGGACATTACCAAAGGACGTGTCCCGATGGTACGGGCTGAGGAAATGTAGCGTCAAGCTGCCGGCAGACGGAAAGTCGATGCAAGTAGCTCATCTATAACGGGAAACGCCGATCCAATATGGTCTGCAAGCGCTCTACAGAAGACTATTGTCTTGCCCCAACCGGTGTGAAACCATTGATTAGTTATAAATTGCTTATCACTCTGGCTGAGGTAGCTGTTTGCGCGCGCCATGAACAGCGTCACGATCAATATGGTAGTTGTGCCCGGCGTGGTGGCCCTGCTGCTCTTCCTGGTTTTCACTCACCTCTATGAGCAGACCAGGCAGGACTATTTTCGCGCCTGGCAACTGGGCTGGGGGGCCTACAGCCTCCACTATGTTCTGGATGCCTGGAGTGTGTTCCGCAACCCCTCCGCGGTGATATCGCTGTTGGCTTCGCTGCTTCTGGCGGCGATGGCCCTTTGCATCTTCATTTCGACTCGGCTCATGCGCGAAAGATTCCGCCTGCGCTGGTACGACGTGGTGGTAGGCGCGGCAGGAGCAGGGCTAAGCTTCTGGAATCTGAAGCAGCATATGGTGGGCGGAGTGTTTCATTCCGAACTACTCTCCCCGCCGCACTTTCGCCTCGAAGTAGGCGTGGCCCTGGTGCTGCTGTATTGTTCCTTTTACTTTTACAGCTACGCCCATCGGAAAAACTCGCTCGCTTTCACCCTGCTGGCATTGTCGCTGGCGCTGTGGTCGGTGCTGATGCTGTTCGGGCAATTCAGCAATTCCTACGTACAGCTATTCGATCTGTTGGGCCCGATCCCGCAACTGTCGCTGGGGATCGCGATGGTGATGGTACTGGCGGAAACCGAGCGCAACGCGGTGCAGGAGAACGCTCTCGCCTTCTCCACCCTGGGTGTGGATCCGACACGGCTGCTCTCGGCCGATGATCTGGTGCCCAGCATGCAAAACATTCTCGACCGCTTGGTCGCGCCTTTGCCGGCGGGCGGAGCGGTCATCTGCATCTCGGAGCGCTGGCGCGCCGTTCTGCCTTCGGTGCAGCGTGGTTTTTCTCCGGAGTTCATCGGCAAACTGGAAAAGAGCGGAGCGGGAGAATACGTTTGCGAACTGGCTTACCGGCGAGGGGGATTTGTAACCTTTCGCAGTGTGCCGGAAATGCCCGAACCGCTGCCCGTTTTTCCGGGCGGCCGGTTCACGCAATTTCGGCAGGTGCTGACCGAAGAACGTATCTACAACGTGACCGCGGTGAGCCTGCAGACCCGCGAGCACAATTTCGGCGTGATTCTGTTCCCCCACACCGCGCGCCGGATGTTCGGTTCGTCGAACCTGCGCCTGCTCATTGGCCTGGCGCTGCAGATTGGCCTGACCCTGGAAAATTACGTGATCATGCACGACGCCCAGCGGCGCACCAAAGAGTTCGCGCTTCTGACCGAGATCGGACAGGCCATTAGTTCGCGACTGAACCAGGACGAGATTCTCCGCACCGTCCATCAGGAGCTGGGCCAGATCTTTGATACCAGCGACTTTTACATCGCATTCCAGGAAGGCGACGAGATCCGTTTCGAGCTGGAAGTGGAGAAGGGCGAGATTTTACCCAAACGTTCGCGCAAAGTGGCCAACGGCCTGACCGAGTACATCATCCGCAGCGGCCAGCCGGTGGTGATCCGGGCCGAGTTAGAGAAGACCCGCGAGCGGCTGGGCGTCACATTTGTCCCGCTGCGACCGGCCAAGTGCTTCTGCGGCGCGCCGATCCTGCTGGGGGGCAAACCCGCCGGAGTTATGGCGGCCAAAAACACGGAGCGCGAGTACGTCTTCGAACAGCGCGACCTGGAAGTGATGCAGACCGCAGCCGGACAGGTTTCGGTCGCGGTGGAGAATGCCCGGCTGTTCGCGGAGGAGCAGCGACGCTCCCGCCAGTTTGCATTCCTGAACAATATTTCCAAGACCGCGATTTCGAGCGAGGATTCCGAGCAGATGCTGGCGGATATCGTTGGCCACATCCAGAAGAATTTTAGCTTCGACCATATCGGTATCGGAATTCTGGACTATGTGACCAAGGAAATCGAAATCAAGGCCGAGGCCGGCATCACCGCACAGGCCCTGGGCAAGAGCATCCCGTTGGGAGTGGGTATTCTCGGCCGGGTGGCCCGGACCGGAGAGGCCGCGCTGGTACAGACCACAGGCGACGGCCACCTGCAGGGTGTGCTGCCGGGGGCGCGCTCCGTTCTTTGCATCCCCATCGCCTATGGCGAAAGCTTGCTGGGCGTGCTCAACGTGGAGAGCCAGAAAGAGGACGCCTTCACGCCACAAGACCGGCTGATCATGAATACCCTCGCCGACTTGCTGGCCACTGCCTTGCACAATGCGTTTGTGTTCCAGAAACTGCAGCAGCAATCCATCACCGATGGGCTTACCGGCATCAAGACTCGGCGATTTTTCTTCGAAGCGTTGAGTTCGGAGTTGAAGCGAGCATCCCGCTCCGGCCGTCCTATCTCAGTGGTGCTGATGGACCTGGACAAATTCAAGGCAGTGAACGACACCAAGGGACACCTGGAGGGTGATCTGGTACTAGCGCGGGTGGCGCGATTGCTGGAACAGAAGTGCAGGCAGTCCAACGTGGTGGCCCGCTACGGCGGCGACGAATTCATCATCCTCATGCCGGAGACGGGAGTGGAGCAGGCACAAATCCTGGCGGAACGACTACGCCTGTGGATGGCCCAAGACCCGGCGCTCAGTGAGCACCATATTACCGGCAGCTTCGGGGTGGGAAGTTTCCCGGTACACGGTTTCACCATGGAAGACATTATTCGCGTCGCCGACGCGGGCATGTACGTCTCCAAGCACGCGGGCGGCGACCGGGTCTCCACGGCTGAAGAGCTCTCGGAAGGAGAAACTGCCGCGGTGCGCCGGCGGCTGATCTCTGGTTACATCGAGGGTTTCCTGCAACGTGAACATACCGGTCCGGAGCATCTGGAAGAGCTGATCTCGACCTTGAAGAAGATGGTGGGTGAGGGCGACCGCAACGCCACGGTGCTGCGGGAGGCCATCGAAACTCTGACCGGCGCCGCGGAATCGCGCGAGCTGAACAGTTCCGGTCACGGTGAGATGGTGGCTCGTTACAGTGAGATCATCGCGCGCTCGCTGGGCCTGCCTGCAGAAGAAGTGGCCGATCTGTCGTTCGCCGCCCGGGTGCACGACGTTGGCAAGATTTTTGTTCCCGAGCGAATCCTGAACAAACCTGGCCCTCTGACCGAGGAGGAGTTTTATTTGCTGAAGTGGCACGCGCAGGTAGGGGGAGAAGTCCTGGCGACCTTACCCGACGCCAAGAAACTGCAGGAGTCGGTCCACCACCACCATGAGTCATTCGACGGCGGAGGCTATCCTGACCGTCTACGGGGTGAGCAGATTCCGCTCTGGGCGCGCATCCTGGCCATCACCGACGCCTATGTGAACATGACCACCGAGCGTTCGTTTGCCACCTCCAAAACCAGCGAGGAGGCTCTGGCGGAGCTGGAAAAAATGAGCGGCACCCGCTACGACGGGATGCTGGTGCGCATACTGCTCCGGGCTCTCAAGGGGGAGAGGGCGTCGAGCTGGGGAAGCTGATCCCGGGGGAAGCGCACGGGCTGCAGAAAACTGACGCGAGGACGAAACCGCTCACCGCAGCGGCTTCCCCAGTCGATCCAGAGTGGGGTCTTTCCGAAGGCTTGGCCAGCGATGCCCTTCCTGTGCTGAGCCGCTACTTGCCATTTCCTACTTGAAACTGGAAACTATCTCTGCATGTCTATCCCTCTATCTCTCTCTGGCAAGGTCGCCCTCATTACTGGCGGTTCGCGCGGCATCGGTGCGTCCACGGTTCGTATGTTTGTCGCTGCGGGGGCGCACGTGCTGTTCAACTACGAAAAGGCCAAGGCCCCGTCCGAACAACTGGTCAAAGAACTCGGACCGGAAAACTGTGCCGCTGTGGCCTGCAATCTCTCGGGCACCGAGACGGCGCACGAACTAGTCGCGGCCGCGGTAAAGCAGTTCGGGCGACTGGACATCCTGGTGGCAAATCACGGAGTTTGGCCGCCCCAGGACGCGCCTATCGAAAAGATGTCGGACGCGCAATGGCGCAGTACCATGGCCATCAATCTCGACAGTGTCTTCGCGCTGGTCAAGCACTCGGTGGCGCAAATGAAGAAGCAGGGGAAATCGGGCACCTCCGCCGGGCACATCGTGCTGGTCAGTTCCACTGCTGCCCAACGGGGAGAAGCATTTCACTGCGACTACGCTGCCACCAAGGGAGCCCTCATCAGCATGGTCAAGGGGTTGTCCACGGAGTTGGCGGGGGAGGCGATTTACGTCAACTCGGTGGCGCCGGGCTGGGTGGATACAGATATGTCGGCGGCCGCCTTGAACGATGCCGCGACCAGCAAGCGCATCTTTGCCGCGATCCCTCTGGGCCGCGTGGCCACACCGGAGGAAATTGCCGGGCCCATACTTTTTCTATGCTCGGAGTACTCCGGGTTCATCACCGGCGAGGTGTTCAACGTAAACGGGGGGGCAGTGCTGGTGGGCTAGCCGGGCCGCGCGGGAAGCGGGGACTTGCCGTCAAAGGAGAACTGTGTAAGGGAGGGCTATGCCCCGTCCGGGCCAGGGGTTTCGACTTCGGTCCGATCACCTTTACACAATCACGAGCTTCCCTGCATCTAACGTGATTAACATCGACCATGAAGCTTTTTCTATCGATCTCTGCCCTGGCAACCCTGATCCTGGCCACCTTGGCCCTGGCGCAGACTGAGCTTGCACCACCCTCACAGTCCGTTCCTGTGGATCAGGAAAATGCGCGCAAAGCCAGAGCGGTGCTCGACCAGACCATCCAGGCTTTGGGCGGATCTGCCTATCTCAACATTCAGGACATGAGCCAGGAAGGCCGGAACTACAGCTTCTATCACGGGCGGCCCAACAGCTTGGGCATCGTGTTCTGGCGCTTTTACAAATTTCCTGACAAAGACCGGATTGAGCTCACAAAAAAGCGCGATGTGATCTACGTTTACAATGGCGACAAGGGATACGAGATCACTTACAAGGGCACGCGTGCAGAGGATCCCAAGGACTTGACCGATTACTTGCGGCGGCGCAAGTACGCGCTCGACTGGGTGTTGCGCAAGTGGCTGTCGGAACCGGGAGTCGCCTTGTTTTACGAGGGCCAAACTGTAGCCGAGGGAAAAACCGTCGACCAAGTCACGGTCATGAACGCTCGCAACGAGGGCGTGACCTTGTACCTTGATGTCGCCGATCACTTACCGGTGAAGAAGACTTTTACCTGGCGCGATCCGACCGACAAGCAACGCAACGTGGAAGATGAAGTCTACGACAATTACCGGGTGGTTCAAGGCATACCGACTCCGTATACGGTAACCCGGTTCTACAACGGCGATATGTCTGGACAGCGCTTCATGACCTCGGTGAATTATAACCAGGGTGTCAGCGAATCGCAGTTCGCCGCCGAGGTGGGGGCTGCGCAAAAGAAGCCCTGAGCCCGGCGCAGGGCAACATCCCGACGCAGTTTGAAAACGACAACAAACTGTACTCACCGGGGCAGTAACATCTTGGGTTCGGCGGTGCTATGCCAAAATTAAAATAAGTCCATCCCAGTCAATAGGATGAATTGCGCGCAGGCATGAACTCACGCCGTCGGCGAACACATAGTGTGGTTAATTAGCCACAGTCGAACCCACGCCGGACAGGATAAATTCGTCATCAAACAACCCAGACATCCGACTCCGTTTGATACACGAGCAGACAATCCGGACGCCAGTGCAATGCAGCGGCGTGGGGCTTCACAGCGGGGCTCCAGTGGAGCTCCGGATCTTGCCGGCGCCTGCCGGATCGGGCGTTGTCTTTCGCCGCACCGACCTCGACAGCTTTGAACTGGAGGCGGTGAGCAAGAATGTGGCGCGAGTCAGCTATGCCACCAGTTTGATGAAAAAAGGTGTGTTCATTTCCACCACCGAGCATCTTCTCTCCGCCTTGATCGGTTGCGGCATCGACAATGCCATCGTTGAACTGGACAACCTGGAGCTACCAATCCTGGATGGCAGCGCGCTTCCTTTTGTGGAAGCCATACACCAGGCGGGGATCCGCAAGCAGCGGCGGCCACGCACCTATCTGCGCATTCGGCGCGAACTTGAAGTGCGGGAAGGCGACAAGTTTATTGCGGTGTATCCGGCGGATACGTATTCGGTTTCCTACGCCATCAATTTTCTCCATCCGCTGATCGGGAAAGAGACTTTCATGGTTGATCTTTCGGATGGCAACTACCTGACCGAAATTGCCGCAGCTCGGACATTCGGTTTTCTGCATGAAGCTGAAGCCATGCGGCAACAGGGCCTGATCCGTGGTGCGTCGCAGGAAAACGCTATTGTGCTGACGCGGGAGGGCCTGTTGAATCCTCCGCTGCGCTTCCCCGATGAATTTGTGCGGCATAAGGTTCTGGACCTGATCGGCGACCTGGCGCTGCTGGGCAAGCAGATTCTGGGCAACGTGGTGGCGGACCGGGCAGGACACGCCATGCATACGGCACTGGTGTCCCGCATCCTGCGTGATCGAACCCTCTGGGAAGAGACTACGGTGGACGAGGACTCGGAAACGGTTACACCGCTTGCCCCTGCGGTAGCGCAATCTGCAGTATAAGGGGCCACGCGGGCAGCGAACGAAGCTCACCAAGGCAGGTGCGGATCGCAACGTTGCACACCTTTCCTAGGGTTCTCTAGTTGGGCGAAATCCTGCGGACATTGCGTGCGGCAAGGGCCAGCAATCATCCCAGATGTTCTAGAGGATCCAGACCAACCGTCTCCGCCCGATCGCCGGGCGGCTGTCCCCACAGTGGCTCGAGGTGAAGGCTAGTCCGCAGGGTGCGGTGTTGGATCGTTGTAGTCCCAGTAGGAACCCTCTTCCAGAAGCTTCTCGAGTTCAGCGCGGGCATGGGCAGTCAGCTGAGCGGCGTAGGTCTTGGCCGATTGTTGATGCTCCGGAGTTAACTCCGCAACTCGGACCGCCAGGAGCGGTGCGTCCTGTTCCAGCATACGCAACAAACGTTGGGCGCGATCAATCCTCACATGAATCGAAAGCATAAGACCTGCACTTGATGTAATTTCTTTCCAGCGTGACGGGCAAGGGGGAAATGCGCAAGTCCCAAAGTGGGTACGGTGGGGCGGCAGGGCCGTGCGGAGCCGGCGAGATAGCGTCGCCGTCAAGCTGGGATTGGGGCAAAATCAGAAGCAAGATCAAAGGCGGCGGACTGGAGCGTCCGCCCCACACGGTCATTCAGTGGGGGCGTTCGTCGATTTTTTCGCCCTGCTCGGCCAGCCAGCGATCCAGCTGCTCCCGCGACTCCTTGGGCATGTCTGTGAAGCGCATGCCGGCGCGGCCAGATTCATCCATCCAGGCGATCTGTACTTTCGGTTGCAGGGGGGTGGCGGCTCCCGGCAGCTTGAAATTCGCTGTGGAGACAGCGCCTTTCGGCAACTGGCCGCGGAACAAAACGGCCATCCCGCCCTCGCTGATGTTGGTCACCGTAGCCTTCAGCTTTTGGCTCTCGCCAAACGCGATGGTGGCGGGAATTTCCGCCGGGTGGCGGAAATAACGCCGCTGCTCGCGAATCATGAAATTGATCGCAGCGCTAAAGCAGCGCTTGGCATTCAGCGCAGAAATTGGTTTCTGCAAGACAAAGTTTGCCCCCATCTGGAACGCCTGCTGGGTGGTGGTGCCTCCGTTCAGAATTGCGAAGGTAACGGAATTCTTGTTGCTGGCGCTCTTGCGTAAACTCTCCAACACAGTCAAGGCACCTTTGAGGTCGTCGCAGTCTACAATGATGGCGTCAAATTTCTCCATGCGCAGGATTTCCTCCCCGGAACTGACTCCGCGGCACACTTCGACTTCAACCGACAGCTTCTCCAGGGCTGGCTGGAGCACACGTATAACCTCGGGATCCCGGCTCAGAAGCAGCGATTCCAACGGCATAGAAATCTGATGGTAACTTTCTGGTCCGACTTCGTGAAGGACCCTAAAGGTCAACGGGGTGGCACCCCAGGGTAATACGGGCAAACTCGCGTGGACAAAGGCTTTACTGTCAAGGGCGATTTTCATATGGAAACCCGGACCAGGAAACAGGAGACTAGCTCCGCCGTGCATAAGATGGCTTATCTTTCGCTGGGTTCGAACGTGGGCGAGCGCGCGGCCAACTTGAAGGCAGCCATCGATCGCCTGGGCAGTTTGGGCGCAGTGGCGGCAGTCTCTTCTTTTTATGAAACTGAACCGATCGAATTCACCGCCCAGCCCTGGTTTCTGAACTGCGCGGTGAAGCTGAACACCGAAAAAATGCCCAGGCAACTACTCAACCAAGTTCTGCACATCGAAAGAAAGATGGGACGACCGCGGGTGCGGGACAAAGGTCCGCGCATCATTGATATCGATATTCTTCTGTTCGGAAATTCGATCATTGCGACTAAAGGCTTGACCATTCCACACCCCGCCATGCACACGCGCCGTTTCGTGCTGGAACCCCTGGCGGAAATCGCTCCCGACTTGCGCCACCCGGTGTTCAAGCGCAGCGTGCGCGAGTTGCGGGATGCGTTGCCGGCGGGACAAATGGTCAAGTGTGTGGGCAAATTCTAGATGTGCAGATTTCAGATTGCAGATTGGTTGCACGCTTGCTGAAGTTTCTCGGCTTAACAATCTGAAATCGGAAATCTTCCGTCTGAAATCCGGCCTACGGAATCACGATTCGGCTGCCGGCTTCCTCTGGCGCGGCGATTCCACCCGGGCTCTCCGGAAACTGAGTGAGTAGGAACTCCGCGAAAGCTCGTGATTTCGGCCTTCCCGACGTGCGGCCGTGTGCCATGCGCACCAAGAAGACGAGCGCGCGCAGCACTTCCGAGTCGCGCAGTTGCACGTATCCCATATGCTTCTGTTCAGCCTCGCGAAATTCCTTCAGCAGGTTCTGTACTTCCGCCGCCACCGCCTGCTGAGCTGGGTTCGGGATGGGGGTTTCGTAGTGTAATCCTGAATTGACCAGCGTCTCGTAGGTTTTTGCCAGGGACGTAACTGCAGCGATTAAATCGGTGTCCCTTAGACTGCGTTCTGCGCGAACGCTCTTGGCTAAAGCGAAGGTCAGGCCCATGATCAGATGTTCGCGCTGGTAAAGAAACTCGTCGCCGATTTCTACTTGCAGAAAGACATCCGCCGGGTTCACATCGGCCATGCCACGCGGCTTCTCATGCTCCCGAGCTTGCTGCAGGTATACGCAGTCGCTGGGACAGTCGAGCGTCACTTCGCGTTGCTCGCCACAGCATTGCGGGCAAATGCGACCATGGATAGCCGGACAGAAGCGTTTCTCCTTGCGCTTTCCGCAAATCGCGCAGCTCACGGGTGCAAAGCCTCCGGAAAACATTATGACATCAGCGCGGGTAAGCAATCGGTCGAACAGCCTGGTTCGGCTTCACGCGTAGACAAATATCCAGTTGCGCTCTTTGGGGTCGACTTGGCCGCGCTTGGTGGTCAAATCTTTGATCCGCAAAAGCGGTGAAGAAACTTGGCAAAAGTCGCCAGTTACTCGTTTCGTTTCGCCGCACGAATGGGCCATTTTGGGACTTCCAGGCGCGGATTACGGCGGTTTTTGTGGCCTTTTCAGCACCACCCATAACAACATCCGCATAAAATGCGGCTGGAACGCTACTTTTCCACAGAACGCTGGTATAAGATAACGGACACCGCAGGAAAATCTTAGTTTAATTCACGAGGAGGTTTCATGGCTTCAGGCATGACCAAGACTCAACTCGTCCGCCATCTGGCCGAGAAAGTTGAGACTAACAACAAGACCGCGGCAGCGTTTCTCGAGCACCTTACCGACACCGCTGTCAAAGAAACAAAGAAGAACGGCTTATTCGTGATCCCCGGATTGGGGCGGCTGGTGAAGGCTCACCGCAAGGCCCGCATGGGACGCAATCCGCAGACCGGCGAACCCATCCAGATCAAGGCCAAGACGGTGGTGAAGTTCCGCATAGCTAAAGCTACCAAGGACGCAATCGCTCCGAAGAAGTAGTCTAGCTTTCCGCACCGTGAAGGCCGGCTGAGAAGCCGGCCTTCCGTGTTTGCACTGGCTTTTGACAGCCGCGCTTCACCCGCCCGATAATCCGACACGTGACTGATCCAATTCCCGATCCAACCCCGGTTCAGAACTCTGCACGCTCCGCTGTTTGGCGGCGGTCCTTCCACAAAACCCTCCCTTCAGCCGTCCGCGGCCAAGGAGTGTACCTGTGGGATTCGGACGGCAAACGCTATCTCGATTTTTCCGGATCAGCGGCCGTGAATCTTATCGGACACGGAGTGCAGGAGATCGCGGTGGCGATGGTGGAGCAGGCGAAGCAACTGGAGTTCGTTCACACCAGCCAGTTCACAACCCCGGTCGCGGAAGAATACGCGCAGGAATTGATCGAGTTTGCCGGTGACAACTTTCGTGGCGGGGCAGTGTATTTCACCTGCGGCGGATCGGAATCGGTCGAAACCGCAATGAAACTGGCGCGGCAATTTCAGGTGGAAACCGGACAAGGCAAACGCCACCAGGTTTTGAGCCGGACGCAAAGCTATCATGGTTCCACTCTCGGGGCGGTTTCAGTTTCAGGCAACAAGCGGCGGCGGGAGATTTATTTGCCCATGGTGCGCGAGTTCGCGCATGTGGGCATTCCCTATTGCTATCGCTGCAATTACGACTGCACCGATGGCTGCCGGAACTGCGGACAGGAATATGCGGCTGAGTTGGAGAATGCCATTTTGTCCGCCAACGGCGAAGCGGCTGCGTTTATCTTCGAACCGGTCAGCGGCGCTACGCTGGGCGCGGTAGTACCGCCGCCTGGGTATCTGCAAAAAATCGCCGAAGTTTGCCGGCGCCACGGCGTCCTGCTGATAGCCGATGAGGTGATGACCGGCATGGGCCGAACCGGGCGCAACTTTGCGGCTAATCATTGGGCGGTTGCGCCGGACATCCTGATCGCGGCCAAGGGTCTCTCCAGCGGTTATGCTCCGTTAGGCGCCGTCATTGCGACCAAGAAAGTTGTGGACGCGATTGCCTCCGGAGTCTTTCTGCACGGGTTTACTTACAACGCCCATCCGGTATCCCTGGCGGCGGGGCGTGCGGTGCTACACCATCTGCAGCGGCGGAAACTGGTGCAGGCTGCCCACTCCGCTGACCGAGAAACAGTAGCCGCCCGGCTGGAGCGCTCGCTTGCCACGCTGCGCGACGTGAAGACTGTGGGCGATGTGCGTGGCATCGGCTTGCTGCGGGGCGTGGAGTTCGTTTCCGACCAGGACAGCAAACGGCCTTTTGACCCGGAGTTGAACTTTGCCTCGCGCGTGACGGCCGCCGCCCTGAAGCGCGGGTTGCTGGTTTATCCAATCCAGGGATGCGTCGATGGAATAGCTGGCGACCATCTGCTGATCGCGCCGCCTGCGGTCATCACCGCCGAGCAGATCGATTGCGCTGTGCAGCAATTGAGGGAAGCGATCGAAGAAGCCGGCAACGGCTCAAAGTAGCCTGCCCAGACGGAGCATATCTGGTCACAACAGTGGAGGCGAGACGCCTCCGACCGCCGGCAGGACGCCGGCGCTACGAACTACTCCTGCCTATCGTGTTTATTTTCAACCCCTTAACAGTTAATCTCCTCATGACTCTTAGTTTACCTCCTGTGCATTGCCGAAAGGCTTGCGTCCCGCACAAACTGGCTCTCGGAGGGCGGCATGGCAAGTCAACCCATTGATTTCTGCGAGCCGGCAAACCCGAGGGTTCTCGATGAAGTACGGCGCGTGAACCGATTTGAGAATGCCCGCCGAATCCACAACGGTCTGACGAGCACTTGGGAACAGCGAGCGCTGACCTGGATGGCGGAGCGCACGCCGGGGTGGATCAACTCCGATCATCTGACCATACTGGGGCTTCTGGCCCAGGTGATGGCTGGGGTCAGCTATGCGCTGGCGCGCTGGAATCGTTACTGGTTGCTGGCCGTGATCGGGTTCCTGGCCCTCAACTGGCTGGGAGACAGCCTCGACGGCACCATCGCCCGGGTGCGACAGCAGCTACGTCCACGGTACGGCTTTTATGTGGACCACATCGTCGACAGTTTCGGCGGGCTGGCGCTGATGGCCGGGCTGGCGCTGTCAGGATACACGCACCCATACGTCGCGATCGGGCTGTTGGTAGCCTTTCTGCTGCTTTCCATCCAGTCTTACCTGGCCACGTACACGCTGGGAGAATTTCAGCTTTCGTTCTGGAACTTTGGACCGACCGAGCTGCGCATCCTGCTGGCGGTGGGGAACCTGGCACTTCTATATCGCCCCATCATCTTTCACGGACGGTACCGGCTGTTTGATGTGGGCGGCGTCATCGGGCTTGTCGGCATGGCCGTCATGCTGATTTGCTTTACCGCGCGCAATACCCGTCGCCTCTACTTAGAGGAGCGAATCCGATGATGGGTGAGGACTGGCAGGCCGCCGCCTTGCGCTGGCTCAAGTTCAATCTGGTTGGCGGAATCGGGATTGCGGTGCAGTTGCTAATTTTTCTCTTGCTGGAGGCGGGATTGCATTTGGGTTATCTCCTTGCCACTGCCCTCGCAGTAGAAGGCGCCGTAGTGCACAACTTCCTCTGGCACGAGCGCTTTACCTGGCCGGACCGGGTGACAGGTGGTAGTTGGAGACGCTTCCTGAAATTTAATTTGACCACGGGAGTGCTTTCAATCACGGGGAACTTGGCGTTCATGAAGGTGTTGGCCGGCCTTGGAGGCATGAATTATATGTTGGCCAACGGAATCACAATCGCGGCGTGTTCTGTCCTCAACTTTCTGGTCAGCGATGGATTTGTGTTCACCGAGACGCGGAATCAGTCCATGTGAGCTTGGCGCTCGACGGACCAGATGTCCTCGGGCTTTTGCTCGAACGGATACACGTGCACCATCCAGCCAAAAATCTGGGGCATGAACTTTCCCCCAGCAGCGTCACAATCGGTCTTGGTGGTAATGGATCCGACCAGACCGAACTTTGCATTCAGACCCCAGGCCTCGTTCCTTCTGTCCGATGGAGGTATGCACATGTTAATGTGCGCGTGCCACTGAGCGATGCTCAACGGAATTCGCTGGTCGAGTTCATTCCAGTTGGCACTCTTGGGCGCGGTATACATGACCCCGATCAGCTTGTAGTCGTCGCCATGCTTTTCGTAGAGCAATGACGTCGGATGTTCAGGATTGAAGCTAATCGCCGCTTCGAACGCGTAGCGGTAATTGGTGAAGTGGTACTGCTTTTGCGGCAGGTTGGGCAGGAAGATTTTGTAGCCGTCCGCGAGTGCAATCTTGTAGTCGGTGTATTTTTCCGCCGCCTTGCGCGCGGCTGCGACCACTTGGTCGGCTTTCTCCTGGTCGCCAGGCTTCAGGTCGCGTAGGGTGGTCATTTTCATGTGCGGCCCCATACTCATCTGGCGACCTTCCATGGAGCGCATTGCGTGGGCGGTGCCGTCGCTATTCGTACCGACCATGTCGCGCATGTCTGCGTCAGTCATCTTGTGGGTTGGGGTGTCGGGCGATGCGGCGGGCGACGAATCCGACGCAGGGCTACTCGGGGCCGGCAGGTCGTCCTCCGATTTCTGATCCTGCGCCCAGCTTGGGGAAAATACGAACAGGACGAGCGAAGCCAGGGCCAGAGTCCGTCTACGCATAGGTTCTCTCCGATTGTATTAACCCTGAATGAGACCAATTGTTTCTGCAAGAGTAGAGAAATTCCGAACATTACCGGCGTAACGGAGCTAGCACAGCACACGGGGGGAGACAGCCGCCCCCGGCTGTGCAGTGAAGCGTAGCCTCACAGTTCACCGAGACACTTCCGCCGACGCGGGGCAGAACTTTGCCTGTCACGCTGTCGCCACAACCTCGGCTGCCGCTTCCTCTCCTGACCGCACGCAATCTGGTACGCCGATCCCGCGATAGCCATTGCCAGCCAAAGCCAGCCCCGGCAATTGCTTTCGCAGGCTCTCGATTCGCTCCAGGCGTTCCAGATGGCCGACGGTATACTGCGCCATCGCGCCTTTCCACCGATACAGGCGAGTGAAGAGCGGCTCCGCGCTCAGCCCGAGAATTTGGCGAAGTTCTTCCCGCGCGATGCTCAGGATTTCTTGGTTCGGAAGCTGAAGAACCTGGTCGTCGCGGCTGCCTCCAAAGAAGCAGCGCAACAAAGCCCGGTCTTCGGCGGCCCGGTGAAGAAATTTATTGTGGACAAAGGTTGCTGCCAACATGCGCTTGCCTTCGCTGCGGGGAACCAGAAAGCCGAAGCCCGGTGGCAAGGCAGCACGCACGTCTTTGCCAAAGCCGAGCGCAACTGTAATCGAGGAGCTATACGGAATTACCCTGAGCTCGGAGGCCAGGTATGCAGCCGACATCTCAAGCAGCAAAGCGGCATCCGGCGCCGGCGTGGCCACAATCACCGCGTCAAAATGATCGGAGGCGTACCCCGCGGACACAACCCAGCCTCGATCTTGCCGCTGGACGGCCTGTACCGGAGAGTTTGCGTGCAAGGCGTCCGCTGCGAGGTGCGCCAGAATTGTCTCCGGCAACTTCTGCATTCCGTTTTTCAGCGACGTGAATATGGAGGGCGGTCCAGATTCGGATTCTTTTACCGCCTTGCTGGCCGCGAGCATCCCGCGGGCCAGGCTGCCGTAGTTTGCCTCCATCTCAGCAAAACGTGGCAGCACGGCGCGCACACTCAGCTGTGAGGCTTCGCCACCGTAAACACCGGAGAGCAGCGGATCGGCCACGCGATCAACCATCTCCGCGCCGTAGTGCCGCTCAACCAGCGCTGCCACACTTTCATCACCATTCGACTGGTGCGGCGAAAAGCGCCATTCGCGAACCATGCGAAACTTTGTGGCCGAGGAAAAAAGCGGCGACAACAGGGCCGATGCGAGCCTGGTGGGAACCATGAACATCAGCCCATCCGGCATGGGAGCCAGCTTGCCCTTTACCAGAATGTAAGTCTTGCGAGCGGCGTCATTGGAGCCAATCAGTTGGTCCTCGAGGCCGATTCGACGGCAAAGATCGGCAGCCCAAGGTTTCTCGCTTAGAAACGAATCAGGACCAGCCTCGACCAGACAGCCGTCCACCTGCTCCGTGACCAGCACACCACCGAAGCGCGAGCTGGCTTCGTAAACCTCGTAAGACAACGACTCGCCAGCCCGGCGGCGTTCTTCCAGGGCGAAAGCCGCGGCCAGCCCGGAGATTCCGCCGCCGATAATGGCAACGCGTTTCATGCGAAGTCATTCATGCGAGCCCGATGACGCGACGGGCGGCCATCGACTCTGCTCAGAGCACGTCTCGCCCGTCATCTTTCACTTTTCCATCGGTAAACTGATCCGCGATCGCGCCAAATCAGCCAATGCCGCGGTCAACAACGGCGAATCGTTCAGCGAATCGGCGCGCCGCAAGCACATGCCTTCCCTCTCCGCGAACTGTTTGAAACCGATGTCGATGTCGTACAGCACTTCCACGTGGTCGCAGAGAAATCCGATGGGCTGCACAAATACCCCACGATGACCCTCTTCTTTCAGTTCCAGAATCGTGTTTTCGACCGTGGGTCCAAGCCAGGCGCCGCCCGACATTCCCTGGCTCTGGAAAGCAAACTTCCAGTCGCCGGAGGCAAGCGACGCCGCACGCGCCACAAGCAAGGCAGTTTCCTTGGTTTGGGCTTCGTAACGATCCCCCTCGGCGATCGTGCGCTGGGGAACACTGTGTGCGGTAAAAATTACGGGCACTCTGGCAGACATTTCGGTGCAGGCTCGCTGCCATCCAGCACGAACTTTCTCCGTGAAGGCTCTGATCAGGAACGGATGGTCGTGCCACGATTCGACGAAATCCACGGCAAAAGGTGTGCCCCCTTCAAGATTCAGCGCAGCGCGATACAGTCCTACGCTGGTGCGCGAGTTCTGCGGAGCCAGACAGATGACCACGGCACGGGCGATGCCGTCGGACTTCATCCTACGCACCGTCTCCGCGATAAACGGCTTCCAGTTGCGCATGCCCACGTAGACGGGCAATTTCAGTTCTTCCGCCAGGAGATTGCCCTGTTGCAACGTCAATTGTGTAAGCGGGGACCGGCCAATCAGCCCGTAGCGATGCCTCACTTCTTCGATCACTTCCAGCGCAACCGGACGGCCACGTGTGATTTGACGCAGGAATTCCGGTATGTCGTCCACCGAATCGGGGCTTCCGTGAGCCAGGAGCAGAACCGCATTTTTCTCAGGACCGGACAATTCAATACTCCAGATCTACAATGTGGCGTGGCGCCCGCGCCCGCGAAAAGCTGGCGCAACGCCCGCCTCCCTCTTCACTGCGCGGCAGCGCCGAGCTCTGCTGAATATTCCTGAACAAACTTCGCCAGCGCCTTGACGTTCTGCACTGGCGTTTCCGGCAGAATGCCATGGCCCAGATTAAAAATATGTCCAGGCCGGCCACGCGCGCGGCGCAGAATCTCTGCTGCTCTTGGTTTTATTTCCTTCCAATCGGCAAACAGCAACACCGGATCGAGATTACCCTGGACCGCTCCAGCCCCGACCGCAGCCCATCCTTGATCGAGCGGAATCCGCCAGTCCAGTCCGATCACTTCGGCGCCGGTTTGTTTCATGGACGGCAAAAGCGTGGCACTGTCCGTCCCGAAATAAATGACAGGAACTCCGGCCTTGCGCAATGACTTCACCAGTTCGGTCGTACGGGGGAGGGCGTAACCACGATAGTCCTCGACCGTGAGACATCCAACCCAGCTGTCGAAAATCTGGATCACGTCCGCACCCGCGTGCACCTGTTCGGCGGCGTACTCAGAGACCACCGAAACTAGCTTGCTCATGAGTTCATCCCAGGCTGCAGGCGAGGAATACATCATCTTCTTGGTGTTGACGTAATTTCGTGAACTGCCGCCCTCGATCATGTAGCTGGCCAGCGTGAACGGGGCTCCACAGAAGCCGATGACGGGCAGGCGCGGTCCGAAATGCTTGCAGGCCAACCGCACTGCCTCTGAAACGTATCCCAAATCGGCCGCGTGGTCGGTGCGCAGACGAGATATGTCAGCGTGATCGCGGACGGGCCTCTCAATCACCGGACCTTCCCCCGGCGAAAAATGAAAGGGCAAGCCCATGACCTCGAGAGGGAGCAGCAGATCAGCAAAGATAATGGCCGCGTCTACCCCCAGGGCCTCAGCGGCCGTGATCGTGACCTCAGCCGCAACCTCGGGCCGCTTGCAAATCTCGATGAGCGAATATTGCTTGCGCACGGCTCGATACTCCGGCATATAGCGCCCGGCCTGGCGCATGAACCAGACGGGTGTCCGATCCACCGGCTGCACCTGGCAGGCCTTTACGAAGCGGGATTCTGGAGCAGACATTGATTGTTTAACTGTAGCATCTTGCCGCCATGTCTGAGGGCCACCACGCCTGCGCGACAGCCATGGCTACGAATGTGGGGACAGCCGCCCCGGGCGTCCACCGGAGCGAAGCTCCGTAGTTCTGAAATCGTGCTAGTCAGGTTTGTAACAACCCAGGAGGCATCAAGAAAGTACATCCAATCCGTGACCGATTCGGCCTATCATCTTTAGGACTAACCCGGGAGGATTCACATGGCAGCGAGTCAGGTTGTTCTCTATTTTGACAAACAGGAAGACGCGCTGCTGTTTACCTTGGCTGCCAGTTCGATGATTTCCGATGACGGGCCCGGCCGCGCCAGTGAGGCCCTGGTGAAAGTTGCTGCCGAAATCCGCAAGGCCAGCCGGATTACTACGGAAGGCGTTCTGGAGCCTTCCAACTAGCATTCAGCACTCAGCCACAGAGCAGCCTGGAATGTGGGCAGCCCTTTGCCCGAGACCACGTCGCGTGGGGCCGTCTTCCGCTAAGCATCTCACTCGTCCATAACATTCTTAGACTCCCCTCCGAAGCTCACAGCCGAGTCTGCTCTGAATCTTCCACCCGTCGGCGTCGGAAAAGCGACTTGAAGCGTTCTTTCTTCCCTGAGAGTTTTTTTTTGCAACAATTCATCGCAGGTCGTTCGCTCGTAAGCTACTTCAGGTTTTTTTGGTGGATTGGCGAGGCCGCGTTACGAAACCCAAGGTCGGAAGTGTCATTGTGATTCGCGATGTCAAGGCCCCGAAGAGGCTTTACAGCGCTCTTGCTTTCGAAGTTGTCGACATCAACGGTGCCAAGGCACAACTCGAGACCAAAGCCACCGCGGAGGATGCGAGTGTCCGACAGATGTTGTCTTCGATCAACAAGCGGCTTGAGGAAAAGAAATCCGCGCCAAATTCAGCGTCCATCAACCCGGTGTCGTAAGCTGAGACTAGGATCGGTTGGACGGCGCAGGGATCGATGAAACACACAAACATCCGATGGAATCCTGCCACGCGGGAATGGTTCTGTCTGGCCTGCGGCCGTACCTCGGATCATGGCAACGAGCCAGATGCGCACGTCGAACTGGAACAATATGAATGCAATGTTCCCTGGGTAGAAATGCCAAGAGCCTTCCTTGACAACCCGGGTAATGGATAGAATGCAGCCCAGGGAATTCTCGCCCGTCACGCCCAGGTTTCTTCATTCCCGATCTTTGTCATTCACGGTCAAGGCGGGTGTAGGCTTGTTCAGCCAAAACGAGACCGCCCAAAACTCCCGCTCGACCGCCCAGTTGTGGAGGGACGACATACTGGTCAATATCACGCATCACTTCAGGAGCCCGAACATAGCCGTTTAGCAGTATTACCATGTCCTGGCGAATGCGTTTGAAAAGCTGCGATTGGCGCGCGACGCCTCCTCCAAGGACAATGCGCTGAGGCGACAGGGTGAGGACCCAGTTCGCCAGCCCATGCGCCAGATAGTGCCCTTCCAATATCCACGCCGGGTGATCGGGGGGCAAGTCCTGGGCCGCCTTCCCCCAGCGGGCCTGCATGGCCGGACCCGAGGCCAGTCCTTCCAGGCAATCTCCGTGGTAGGGGCAGCCACCAAGATACGGATCCTGCACGAGGTCATGCGGAACCCGGATGTGTCCCATCTCCGGATGCACCAGGCCGTGAAGAACCCGTCCGTTAATAATCGCGCCTCCGCCGATGCCGGTGCCCACCGTTAGGTAGAGAAAATCGGACAGGTTTTGTGCCGCGCCCCAGCGCGCCTCCCCGAGAGCGGCCGCGTCCACGTCGGTATCGAAACCGACGGGGACTCCCAGTGCATCTCGCACCGTGCCCGCAAGATTGTAGTTCTGCCACCCAACCTTCGGGGTGGACGTGACATAGCCAAAGGTGAGTGAGGTACTGTGCAGGTCAATCGGCCCAAAGGAACCGATGCCAACCGCCTGCAGTTCCCCTGCGGATTCCTTGCGAAGGAACTCAATTGCCTGAGTCAGCGTAGCGTCAGGCGACGTGGTGGGAAACTGAATCGTCGTCAGATCCTCGGGTCCGGTTCCAACGCCGCAAACGAATTTGGTCCCACCAGCTTCGATCGCACCGAACATATTTGGGCTTGAGCCTTAAGGAGTCTGCCACAGAACCGGTTCGGGGTAAAATTTCGCCCCAGACGTGGAGTGTCCCAAAACCGTGAACCACAACGGACACGAAGTTACACGAAGGTGCGATTTTGAGGGGTTCCCTTCGTGAACCTAAGTGTCCTTCGTGGTTACGATTGCCTCTCAGGATTAGCGGCTTCGCGAAAGCGCTCGCCGGTAGTCATCTGCGGTGGTGCGGTAGCAGGGCAACATTCCAGTCCGGTCTTTGGAACTCAAGGCCGGAGAGTCGGCGGGATTCTGGGAATCGGGACGGGGATCGGTCTCAGGCCAGGTCATCTGCAGGAGGCTCTCGTCGCAACTCTGATCCCGGGTGACGCGAAGCTTGGGTACCGTCCAGTTACTCGGACCATACTCGGACAACCGCTGTTGATAAGGAAGCGAAACGTACACCAGTTTTATGAGCCGTGACTGGCCCTTGCCAAGCTCTCTTTCTGCAATGAAAACCTCATAATTCGAAAAATAAGACGAACCCGGCAAGGCCAGCACGGGCCCGATCAGGCGCAGCGGTATCTCTATCGTAGCTGGTTCATGCGGATCGTCGGCTGCCGAGGACGACCCGGCTTGTCCCGTCTCCCGGGAGGCTCCACCTGCCGCAGCAGAGTCGCCTCCATCCCAACCCGCACCCCGCGCCGAAGGTGGCATCGCTTGCAAACCGGCGGCGACCGACAGTGAATTCACCCGGCCCCTTCCGGCACCACTACCATCACCCTGCATCGATGGAGCTGGCGGGACTGCCTGCAAGGCGACGGATAATGCCCCCGCACGGCTACTCGCGGCACCACTCCCCGCGCCCGCGACTGAAGGAGTTGGCGGTACGACCTGCAAACCAGCAGCGGACTGTGCGCTGGCGCGGCTGCCTCCAGCTAAATTGCTCGCACCTTGCACTGATGGTGCGGGGGGGACAACTTGTAAACCGGAACCGGCCAACAAACTCGCACGCCCACCGGGTAGAGCTCCAGAACTTTGAACGGACGGCGGGGGCGGCACAACCGAACTGCCTAAACCGCCAAGCGTTCCCTTGGCCATTGCTGAAATAGTGCTTTGATCGGACATGGGCAACTGGGGTGCGGGCTTGACCACCGCAGACTCGCCGATATTGATGTCCCCGAGTCTGCGCATCGCACCGGACACGCTGGGCGGTGGTGCGATGACTGCCGCGTGGGACGCGGTGGTCGCAATCCCGCGCCGGGAGGAAACTCCCACCGCTTCGGGAGCCGGTGCCACGGCGAAAGCTTGAAGCAGACCCGGCCGGCGAGCTGTTGGCAGGCCGGAATCGGAGGGCGGAGCCACGACCCAGGTTGGGCCGGCCGGCACGGTCAGGTGCGAGCTCCCGGTAGCAGAGAGCGGCATCACGGGAGCGGGCGGCGAAGCCGGAAGCTTGAGCCGTCCGGGCCTGGACGAAATAAGGTCGGGTGGGGGGATCATCGCTGGTTTCTCGGCTTGTTCCTGACCGTACTCCGGTGCATGCTCGGGCGCCATTCGGATGGTGGGCCGATGTGCCGGCTCGAACTGCCGCTTGGATTGCGCCCGCACCCGCGCCGGGTGGCTTCGCAGCGCAGGGAAGGATTTTGGAGGCGTGTAGTAGCTGACGTACGACTTGTCGAAGACGCTCCGCTGCCGGATCGATTCAGACGTGGGCCACTTCGGAAAAAGGATCAATAGTGCTGTCACCACGATCATGTGGCCAAGCAACGATTCCACAAACCGCCGCCAAGGCATGCTGGATGGCACAAGAACGTCGTTCCAGAAGAATGCCGGAGTGGAGATGGTGGCCATGGGGGCTGGCGTCCGGGCCGAGACCAGGTCAACCAGGTTCCTGAAAAAGACGCGGTGGGCGGGTTCCCGTTCCAGCAGGAGGCTGAGGCGAGGCACTCTCTGGGGCTGACCCTTAACGCCGAAAGCGACGACCTCCGGAGCGGGAGTCGTCTCCAACTCGCCATCCCGGCGCTCCACATCCGTGCTCGCCGTGTCTACGCTCACCAAATCTCCGGTCTGCAGGCGCCGCATGCTTTCCCAGTCGTATTCGTATTCAACCTCACATATACGACAGACCTGGTAATAACGGCCATCGGTGGCGCGCCGGGGCCAGACAAACTGATGCGAGCATTGGCCAAGCATGGGCAATTAAGGACCGTTTCACTTACTTCAGTGTGGCAGGTTTTCGTTCTCGAAAACGCCTACATGAACTAACTATCTTCTAACGGCATCCCGCGGCTGGATAGATTACTTTCGCGTCAGAGGTTTTAAGCCTTATGTGGTAGGAGCCGCGTCCCGATGTGCAACGGCACGAGAGCCTGAAATGCTGGAGGGGTCTCTCTCTCTCTGCGAAAATCGCGCAACTTGCTCGACAAGGGATGGCAAGAGATTGAAAAGGCATTGGCTATCAATCCGAGCAACACTCTGGCGCGACACCGCTTGGGCGTCATCAATATGTGCCGGGGTAAGTACGAAGAAGCTTTCAGATCTTCAGTAGCACTCCGCTCGAAAAGAACCCTTCCCTCTTGGCATTTTATACTTCCAACGCTTTATTCCGGCTGGGGCGGAACGAGGAAGCCTCGGCCTTAATTGAGCAATTCTTCAAAAGCTATCCGAAGGACGAGGGCGGGGCTGTTACCAGCGTGAAAGCCATGATGCTGGCCAAAGCTGGCAAGGAACACGAAGCGGAAGACGCTATCCAGCGCGCTATCGAGATCGGCCGAGGTTACGCGCACTTTCATCACACGGCTTATAACATCGCTTCCGCTTACGCGCTGATGCATCGCCCAGAGCCAGCAATCAATGGTTGCAAGTAGCCGCGGAAGAAGGCTTCCCTTGCTATCCGCTTTTTGAGGGTGACGCTAACTTGGACAACCTAAGAAAGGATGCACGGTTTATTTCTTTTATGGCGACCCTGAAGCGGCAGTGGGAGCATTACAATGCCACATTGTGACTGCATTCGAAAGCCGATGCCGTAGGCGCAACGATTCCCAGTCCTCCGGAAGACAAGTTTTGGCGCGACCCCTCCTGGGTCGCTATTGACCAGGAGGGCTTCCGCTGGACATTCCGCAAGATCGTCGAGAACGTGTGTCTTCCTGACTCGGAGGCTAAGGAGCGCGGCCGCAGGCCATTGGGATCTTAATCCGTGTTGCATCTCAGGACTTGCTCACGCTCTGGAAAGACGTCGATGCCCCGATCCCCATCCTGAAGGAAGCCAAGGCGGAGTCTGCGAAGCTGCGGTGAGCGACCCCAGGCGGCCGAGGTGGAGGTTTTGTTACAGCTTCTCGATGCTGACCGTCGATTTTATTCAGACGAACCAAACCTTTCTAAAGCTAGAACAACGGGAGCAGTGGAGGATGGAATGAGGGGAAGGTATCGGCGCGTGGGCTTTCTTGTAACTATTGTGCTGTGCTGGCTTATATCTCCTTCATGGGGCCAGGGCAGTGACAAAACCGAACGCGTCCTCTTTAACGCCAAGGTTTTCACCGGTGTTCCGGACCACCCTTACGCCGAGGCCGTCGCTATCCGCGGGGACAAGATCGTGGCCGTCGGCAATCTGACCGAGGTGTTGCAAGCCGGCGGAAAAAGCGCAGCACTTGTGGATCTAGATGGAAAAACGCTGCTTCCAGGCCTCATCGACAGCCACATTCATGCCATCGATGGCGGTCTCGCCCTCACTTCCGCGGATGTTGGCGATCAACTGCATTCCACGGACGAACTGGTCCGGGTGGCCGCCGAGGCCAAGAAATCCGGCAAGGGCATGCGCGGTGATGTCCTGCGCGTGAGCGGAATACCCGTGGCCCACTGGTCCAAGACGGACGAACTGAATGCCCGCTTCAACAACGGAGCCTACGCGGACCAACCGGTGTTTCTGGCGGGATCCGATGGCCACACCGGTTGGGGCAATCGTGCCCTGCTCCGCCGGGCTGGAGTTACCAAGGACTTTCTCAGTCATCTTTCCCCGTCCGAGCGCGCGTACTACGGCGTGGGCCCTGACGGCGAGCCGACTGGTTTTGCCGTGGATACCGGGTTAGACAAGATTCAGGCGGTTGTGCCCGAACCTTCGAAAGAGCAATTGCTCGAGGGCGGACTTGCCGCCGTTCATTACCTGCATAGCCTGGGTATCACCGCCTGGCTGGATGCCATGGCCGAGAGGCCGATCCTGACGACCTATCAAAGGCTGGCCCAGCGCGGAGAACTGACCGCGCACGTGGCTGCGTTCCCAGTGGTGAATCCGCGTAACGATCCCGCGAAAGAGTTAGAGATCGTGAACAAGCTGAGGCAGGAATTCGCCCGCATACCCAATCTGACTCTCCCCGGTATCAAGGTATTCGCCGACGGGGTGCTGGAATTTCCCTCTCAGACAGCATCCTTGACCAAGCCTTACCGAAATACTGGTAAGGCCGGGGACTTGCTATTCGATCCGGCCCGTTTTGCCGAGCTGGCCACGGCCGCCGATAAACAGGGACTGATCGTGCACGTCCATGCCCTGGGCGACCGGGCGGTAAAAGAGTCGCTGAATGGGATCGAAGCGGCGCGAAAGGCAAACGGAAACAGCCATCTTCCGCACACGCTTACTCATATTCAGTTGGCCGACCCGGAGGACTTCCCCCGCTTTCGGCAGCTAGGCGTCATCGCCGCGCTCCAGCTATTTTGGGCAAATGCCGGAGAAGAGACAATTGAACTGGTCAAGCCCTACGTTGACCCCGAGTTGTACCGCTGGCAGTATCCCGCCCGCTCGCTGCTGGACGCGGGCGCAACCATCTCCGGTGCCAGTGATTGGTTTGTTTCGACGCCAAACGTGTTTGAGGCGATCTACCAGGCTGAAACGCGCAAGGGGCCGGAAGGCGTCCTCGACCCTGGGCAACGAATGCCGCGTGAGGCTATGCTTTTCGCCTACACCCGCAATTCGGCACGAGCCATGAATCAGCAGGATTCGATCGGCTCGCTCGCGCCTGGCATGCAGGCGGATCTGGTGCTGCTTGATCGGGACGTCCTTACGGTTTCACCCGAAGAACTGAAAGACACCAAGGTCGTGTGGACGATGCTTGGCGGCGCCACGGTTTATCATTCCCAGCCGTGACAATCGCAGCCTTTACAACGAGCAGAACTGGCACCAACAGATCTGGCGATCGGAACTGAGAAGACACGAGCATGACCGACAAGACCAATCGCAAGCAGGACCGGGAACTGGGAATGAGCTGCCCGATTACACGCCGCGACTTCCTCAACGGCGTAGCCCTCGGCGTGGGCGGGGTTCTGGCAGTGCCGCGCTTGATGACGGCACCGGATTCGCCCGTGTACGCGCCGGAGAAAGCTCCTGACTACTATCCCCCGGCGCTGATGGGAATGAGGGGCAACCATGATGGCACCTTCACCTTCGCGCACAACCTGCGCGACGGTAAGTTCTCGAGTAGTGCGCCCAAGCCCGAACCCACCGGGGAGACCTATGAGCTGGTTGTGGTCGGAGGAGGCATCAGCGGACTGGCCGCGGCGCACTTTTATCGCAAGGCTGCCGGGAGCCGCGCGCGAATTCTGATCCTTGACAACCACGACGACTTCGGTGGACATGCCAAGCGCAACGAGTTTCGAGCGGGCGGCAGACTCCTGCTAAGCAATGGCGGCACTCAGTCGATCGAGAGCCCGTCACGCTACAGCGACGTAGCCAAAGGGTTGTTGAAAAATCTCGGCATCGATACCAAGAAGTTCTACAAGGCCTACGATCAGAATCTGTACTCGTCCATGAAGTTGGGCACCGGGGCTTTCTTTGATCGCGAAACGTTTGGCGAGGATCGCTTTGTCGCTGGCATGGGGACGCTGCCGTGGCCCAGGTTTCTTGCCGAAACTCCGCTTTCCCAACCTGCCCGGCGCGATATCGCGCGCCTGTACACGGAAAAGGTGGACTATTTACCCGGCCTTTCTTCCGAACAGAAGCGCGCCCGGCTGGCCAAGATCAGCTACGCCGACTTCCTCACCAAGATCGTCAAAGTGCACGAAGACGTCCTTCCCTTCTTTCAAACCCGCACACATGACCTATGGGCGGTGGGCATTGATGCCGTCTCCGCGCTGGACTGCTACGGCGCCGGTGACGACTACGGCATTGGATACCCCGGCTTTCGCGGGATGAATTTCGGACGGGGCGCCGAAGCAGGCGACGAAAAGAAAGAACCATACATCTTTCATTTTCCCGACGGAAACGCTTCGATCGCGCGCATGCTGGTGCGCTCGCTGATTCCGGGTTGCATTCCGGGGCACACAATGGAGGACATTGTCACCACCCGCGCCGACTACAGCCGCTTGGATGATCTCCGTTTGGACGATCGCTATTTGGACGACCCCGGCTCGCCAGTCCGCATTCGACTGAACAGCACGGCTATACATGTACAGAATTCGGGGCCGCCGGATTCCGCCCGCGAGGTTGAGGTGGCATACATGCGCGGCGGAAAGCTCCGGACCGTACGGGCCTACGCCTGCGTCCTGGCGTGTTACAACGGAATGATTCCGTATCTGTGTCCCGAGCTTCCTGAGAAGCAGAAGGCCGCGCTGGCCTATGGGGTAAAGGCGCCGCTGGTCTACACCCACGTCGCGCTACGGAACTGGACCTCGTTCCAGAAGCTGGGAGTCCATCAGATCGTTGCGCCAGGCAGTTACCACTCGTACGTGGCTCTGGATTTTCCTGTGAGCCTGGGGGAATACACATTTCCCAGCAAGCCCGAAGATCCCATGGTCCTTTTCATGCTGCGGACTCCTTGCCAACCGGGCATTCCCCAGCGCGACCAGCACCGCGCCGGACGCTACGAACTGATGCAGACGCCGTTCTCCACTTTCGAGAGCAATATCCGTGACCAACTGGCGAGAATGCTGGGTTCCGCAGGATTCGACCCCGCCCGGGACATCCAGGGCATTACCGTAAACCGGTGGGCGCACGGTTATGCCTATGGATACAACTCGCTCTTCGATCCGGACTGGGCCGAAGGTGAGCAACCATGGGTTCTGGGGCGAAAGAGATTCGGTCAAGTTGCCATCGCCAACTCCGATGCCGGAGCTTCCGCCTACACCGACGCGGCCATTGATCAAGCCTATCGGGCAGTCCAGGAACTCACGATCGGGCATTCGTGATTACATCAAGCGCGCCGATCAATCTATTGAACTATTGAACCGGCGACAGGAGGTAGAGGACGACTCCATGCGGCGGCACGGTTAGGTCCATCGAGGCCGCCACGCCCACATCTTTGCGTTGCCATAGATCCCGTAACTTGTATTTCGCCGCCGGGAAGCCTAGATCCTTCAAGCCATACTGGAGCACTTGACTCGATTCGGAAACGTTAAAAACGGCCAGGTAATAGGTTTTCGTCAGGGTGGACTGCGCCACCCACACGACTGTCTTATCGGTCGTAAGTAGGGGATGATTCCCGGTTGAGTGCTGGTCCATCGCGATCACTTCGGGGTTGGTAAGCAATGAGAGGGTCCACGCATCGGCTGAGGGCAATTCGCCGCCGACCATCAGAGGCGACGGGAACACACCCCACAGCGTCATCAGGGTTCGCTGTTCGTCATGGCTAAGCCGGGTGTCGCGCGGTGGGCCCCAACCCGGAGCCGGCCCGAGACGTCCCAGAGGCAGCATATCTGCATCCGGCCAATGTCCCGGTTGCGCTACTCCGGCCCATTTGGCGACATTGGCGAATTGATCGCCCAATCCCTGCGGATACTCGACTGTGCTGTGCCATAGATCCCAAATATCATTCGATATGCGCCACATCTGGGCATACTGCCGCATCTCTTCCGTCTTTTCCAGCGGCGCAGGACCCGGCGATAGACTGAGCACGATGCCACGCCCGGTTTTCGCAAGCGCCGTGCTTAACATTCGGATTTCGTCTCCCTTGTAGGGACGACTGCTGATGCAGTCAACCTTGATCAAGTCGACTGCCCAACTGGCATAGAGCTTCGCAATCGAGTCGTAGTAAGCCTGCGCTCCCGGTTTGGTTGCATCCAGGCCGTAGTTATCCGGATTCCATGGACAAGTGTCGGACGTATCAGCGGCTTCCACGGCCCGGTAGGAGGAGCCGGCGATCGGCAGGTTCTTCTCTACCGCGTATTTTGGGATGCCGCGCAGAATGTGGATGCCGAATTTCAGGCCGAGTGAGTGCACGTAGTCGGCCAGGGGCTTGAATCCGGCATCGTTCGAGGCGGTCGGGAACCGGTTCAGGGCCGGCGTGTATCGGCCATAGCGGTCCAGCGTATATTGCGAATTCTTGGAATTACCCTCCGGAGTAGGATTCGTAACAAACCATTCCATGTCCACAACCACGTACTGCCAGCCGGAGGATTTCAAATGTTCGGCCAGCCATTTGGCGTTCGCTTTGACGTCGGCTTCTTTGACAGTAGTGCCATACCCATCCCAGCTGTTCCACCCCATGGGCGGGGTCGCAGCCAGCTCACCGCGGCGCACCGGCTTGGCTGGTGCTTGTGACGGGTTGACTTGTCCCGGTGTTACAACGACTAAACCTAGAATGAGCCAGCAACCGGCCAGCGGAGCGCGTCGTTTCATCGGCTTCTCCCTTTGTCCTATCTAGATGGAGTGCACTTAGGACGGCATCATGATGTGGGTTCCGGGAATGCCAAAACCGATATTCGGGAAATCCGGATACCGCAGCTTCAGCTGAACGAAAACGCTTACGTCGCCGATAGAATATACGTCTCGAAAGCTGGTCGTTCAAGCAAATCATGACTTCGACTCTTCGCGGAAAACGTGCCTCATGCTTCCATGTATGACCGTCACACATTGAGCCAACTGACCTGAATTAGACAGCAAGAATCGGAGTGTGGTGGCCCGACAACGATTGCTAGATTGCTCATGTAAGGTCAAACAACTAAGGAGGCTTTATGAATGTATCGACCAAGAATGCTGAATTTGCCACCGCAATCAAGGATGACGCGGGTTGGGCGTCCGTTGTTGCCCGCAAGCGAAAGGCGGACGGTGACTTCGTTTACTCGGTCAGGACTACGGGTGTGTACTGCGGTCCTTCCGGTGCGGCGCGCCCCACCAGACTGGAGAGTGTTCGATCTCACACGACGACCAAGGAACCGGAGAAAGCGAGACTCCGGCCCTGCAAACGCTGCAAGCCGGATCAGTCCACGATCCGTTTTGCGATTGGAGAGTCCTCTGTAGGATCGATCCTGGTCGCCAAGAGTGGGCGGGGCATCTGCGCTATTCTCCTGGGCGACGATCCCGTTCAACTGGCACACCATTTACGAGACCGGTTTCCCCGCGCAAGTCTTGTCACCAATCTCGTCGATGGAAACGGCGATTTCGATTTGCTCGTCTCGAAGGTGGCGAGCTTTGTCCAAGCGCCAGCCGTCAGCCTCGACCTGCCTCTCGATGTCCAAGGGACTGCATTCCAGCAGCGGGTTTGGCAGGCGCTGCGCGCAATCCCAGTAGGCGCGACAGCGAGCTACACTGACATCGCCAATCGTATCGGTTCGCCAAGCTCGGTGCGGGCGGTAGCTCAAGCCTGCGGTGCAAACCGGTTGGCACTAGCGATCCCCTGCCACCGCGTTGTAAGAAGCGACGGGGTACTCTCGGGTTATCGCTGGGGCGTCGAACGGAAGCGCGCTCTTCTTGCCCGGGAGGCGCAAGCATGAACACTTCAGTGAACCAATCAATCAGAACCACTATTGCGCCAGACAACGCAGTCGCCTGCATTAAGACCCTCGACTGGGAGCGTATCTCGAAGAGTCTTGATGCTCAGGGGAGTGCGGTACTCGAACGTGTCCTGCCTGCGGACGAGTGCCAGGCTCTGGCCCAGCTTTATCCGGAGGATGGCCTCTTTCGAAGCCATGTCGTTATGGCGCGACATGGCTTTGGACGCGGCGAGTACAAGTACTTCAGCTATCCTTTGCCGGAGATCATAGCGGAGCTCCGGACCGCGATCTATCCGCAGCTCGCGTCAATTGCCAATCGCTGGAACACCGCGATGGGCATCGATATCCGCTATCCGGAGGAGCACTCTGCCTTCATCACGCGATGTCATGATGCCGGGCAACTGAAGCCCACGCCCTTGCTGCTCCAGTACGGGGAGGGCGACTACAATTGTCTGCATCAGGATCTTTACGGCGAGCATGTCTTCCCGATACAGCTGGCCATCTTGTTATCCGAGCCTGGAGGTGGTTCCGCTTCGCCAGGGTGACGGTGTAGCCTTCGCGGTGCACCATCGCCCGGTGCAGGGCACGCGTGGCACGTACCGCGTCAACCTGCGACATGGTGTAAGCCGTTTGCATTCAGGGCATCGTCACACCGTCGGCATCATCTTCCATGACGCCAAGTAGGATAGGAGAATGACGTTGAGTTTGTTCAGTTTCGATGACGAGATCAGTGCTGAACCTCGAAAAGAAGATTTGGTCCCGGGCGCGTTCGTCTTACGCGGCTTCGCGTTGCCGGATGAAGCCGCTCATCTGGAGGCGGTACGCCAGGTGACCGCACGAGCTCCGTTTCGCCATATGGTTACGCCGGGTGGCTTTCGCATGTCCGTGGCGATGGCGAACTGCGGGGCACTTGGCTGGGTTACGGACAGAACGGGCTACCGGTACGATGCCGTCGATCCCGACAGCGGCCAAGACTGGCCCCCCATGCCGTCGTGCTTTGTGAGCCTGGCGAAAACAGCGGCTGCCGAAGCAGGCTTCCCGGGCTTTCTCCCCGATGCCTGCCTCATCAATCGCTACGAGACGGGAGCCAGGCTCTCGTTGCATCAAGACAAAGACGAGAGAGATTTCAGTGCGCCGATAGTTTCTGTCTCGCTAGGCGTTCCCGCGGTATTCCTCTTTGGTGGATTGAATCGAGCCGACAAGACCAAGCGCGTGCCAGTAACACACGGTGACGTGATCGTCTGGGGTGGTCCAGCGAGACTTCGTTATCACGGTGTGATGGCGCTCAAGGAAGGCCACCATCACTTATTGGGCGGATATCGCGTCAACCTCACCTTCCGTAAAGCGGGTTAGTGCTGACCAGCTCCCCTATGCCTTGGTGCGGGTCGGCCGGTGAGCAAAGAACCGGTGACCATTCCCTTACGTTCACGGCGACCGGATGTATGTGGCACAACTCGCGCGACAGTCGAGGACTACCCGTGTGGAGGCCGGGGCACTGGGTTGTTGAGTAGCAAAATCCTTAACCTTTCTACAGGACGCAGGCCGAAACGCTGTCTTCCTGTGGAACTCATGTGAAGCTTTTCGGCTTGGAATAGCCGCTCGACTATTCCCCTGCGTACTAGTAGATCAGTGCTGGTTAAGCCGTATACATCGAAATCGAGTACCTTCCCAACCAAATTATTCGCGAGTCTGAGCTGTCAGGGGATTCGAGTAGGAAACGGTCTGCACTCGAACTTCATGTTTAACTTGTAACCCGTTAAGGATCGCCCGTTCATTTCGCGGTCGACTCATGCCCGCGCTTTCTTAAGAAACTCTCGGTAGAGGCAGATGCCATGCATTCCGTTTCAAGCTTGGAACCAGGGCGCAGGAACCACGAAGAATAGAGTGCGTGTTCGGGAACTTGCAGATTGAAACCGCGTGCGCCGTGCACCAGTAAGGCGGTGGCGCCCTCCTTGCCTCGGTAACGACTTCTGTAGAGTTCGTTTGGATTGTTCAACACTTGACATCGTGAACACTTTGGGTGGAAGATGACGCGCATTCTTTCAAACCCTCCCCCTGGGTCTTTCCTAATGGAGCGTCCGCAGATCCACCGAGTCAGCATTGCCGATCAGGTGGCGTCGGTCCTGCGGCAGAGAATTCTCAACGGCGAGTTGCCTCCCGGAACTCCGCTGCAGGAGGTGCCGCTGGCCGCATCCCTGGGCGTATCGCGGAACACGATGCGGGAAGCAACCCGCATTCTCTCGCTGGAAAACCTGCTCAAACGTAGCGTCCACCGCGGAGTGGCCGTCTCGCAGCTCTCCCTCACAGATGTCCAGGAGATCTACCAGCTTCGGCGGATGCTGGAAATTTCTGGCGTACTGGGTGCCAAGAACAGCCGTTCCGACGTTCTGCCGGAGCTACGCGACGCCGTGGAAGGCTATGAACGCGCCGTGCACGGGCGAGACTGGCTGCGAGCGGTCGGCTTCGACTTTCAATTTCACAGCTTGTTGATACGATTTCATCGCAATCGGCGCCTAGAGTCCTTTTATCAGCGGGTGATCGGAGAGTTACGCGTGGGGATGGTGCTGGTGGATCGCAGGCACGACGATCCTGGCGCGCTGATCCCGGTGCATCGCAAGATGTATCAGTTCCTGGCGGCAGGCAAGCTCAAGAAATGTGCGGCGATATTAGTGCAACATCTGGACGATTCCGAATCCCGGTTGAGCCAGGTAATGAACGGCCAGATGCGGAAGAAGGAAGGAAATAGACAATCAGAAAAGGCAGGTGTTCGCCGTGGGGCTCAGACGGCCTCGAGGAGGAGAATATGAATGCCTATTTTACAAACCGCAGTCCATGGAGCAGATTGCCGGCGCGGACCTATGCTCTGACTCTGATTATCCTCGCAAGTCTGGTTCTGCCTCTGCACGCGCAGATGGTCACGGTCACGATTCAGGGTCGGATTTATGACACCACGGGGGCTGCGATCTCTCAGGCCTCGGTTACGGCGGTCAACACAGCCACCGGTTTTTCGCGCTCCGCGACCGCGAGTGCAACAGGCGACTACCAGGTTTCGTTCTTGCCCGTTGGCGACTATACAGTGACCGCCGAAAAAGATGGATTCAAGAAGGAGGCAAAAAAGGTCCATCTCGATATCGGAGCCAGCGCCAATCTAGACTTCAACCTGCCCGTAGGGCAGGTGGCTGAGGAAGTAACCGTCCAGGATGTGGGGGAACTGGCGGAACCGACACGGATCATGGTTAGCTCCGTTATCGATGAACAAAAAATCGAAAGCCTCCCGGTGAACGGGCGGCAGTTCATTGACTTCGCGTTGCTGGCGCCCGGAGTCACTATCGGCGACACCACCTCCGGCAGCACGGACGTAATCATCGAACCTGTAACCAAACTGTCTTTCGCCGGCCAAAACATTCACTACAACTTTGTGGCGGTCGACGGCGCGGACAACATGTCCACGGCCTCCGGCATTCAGAAAACAACTCCCTCGCAAGACGCGGTGGAAGAGTTCCGGGTGATCAACAGCAGCTATAGCACAGAGTTTGGGCGCGCGGTGGGCGGGATCGTCAACATCATCACCAAGAGCGGGACCAACCACTTGCACGGCTCCCTCTACGAGTATTTTCGCAATGACGTTCTGGACGCTCCCAGCCCCCTGGCGGCCCAAGGCTTCAACAAGCTTCGTCAAAACCAGTTTGGCGCCACGCTGGGTGGGCCGATCACAAAGGATAAGACCTTCTTCTTCGGTAACTATGAAGGGCAGCGGCACACGGAGTCACCCTTCTACAATCGGACGGTACTGGACAACATCAATGCCATCAACGCAGTCAAGGTGAATACTTGGGGATTGCCAGCCGAAAACCTGCACCTAACTCGCGCCATCAAATACGACAACTTTCTCGGTAAGATCAGTCACACCTTCAGTGGCAGCGAGTCCGTGTTCGTGCGCTATTTCTTCAACGACCAGCGGTCCACAAATCTCTCGCCGTTGAATGACGGATTTGATCTTCCTTCGGGGTTCAAGAACAACACCTTTCGTGACCAATCGATCGTTGGCAACCTGATTTCGACTTTCTCTTCGTCCCTGGTCAACGAGCTCCGCATGCAGTACGCGCACCGATTTTTTGATTTTCCGACGACCAGCACTCAGCCTCACCTAGAGGTGTCCAACGTTTTTACCTTGGGCGTGAACCGAGGGAACCCCGACTTCTATGAAGAGGGCCGCTTTGAGATCGTGGACAGCGTCACCAAAGTGTTGGGTAAGCACACCATCAACTTTGGTGGCGATTTCAACCGGGTGGGCACGACCGAATCGTTTCCGCTGTTCTACCCGTTTGAAGCCGACTTCGGCAACCTTTCCGCTTTTCTGGGCACGGACTTTGTGGGCGCGTCGCATCCTTTCGTGATTTTCTTCGAGCGCTTCGACAAGGCGTCCGGATTCAATGAAACCAGTTTCGATCCGTCGGTTTACCAGGGAACGAGCATCTCCTCGGCCATTCGCAACCAGGCCAAGGGTACTCTGGACCACACTTATGCGGGCGCCTATCTGCAGGACAAATGGCGCGTGACCAACAATCTGGCTATCAATTTCGGCTTACGTTGGGAGGGAGAAACCTGGCCTGCGGCGGCGCTCAACAATCCGCTAAAGAATTTTGATCCTCGCGGTGGTTTTTCCTATGCCTTCGGCGGGCATAGTAATTTCGTCATTCGCGGAGGAGCGGGGTTGTTTCACGGTCAGATTCCCTCGCCCCTTCTGATGTGCCAGATCCCTTCCTGCGGCGGTTTGTCAAAGTACCCGGGACGAGAAGGCATCCAGGACGACCTGAATGCGAACACGCGGCTCTCGGCCTTCGGCGCTACTCCCTTCGCGAATGCCGCCGCGCTGAATGCGCTGCTCCACGCTGACCAGACCACGGCAGACTACCCAGCGGGCTCGCTCGAGGCGGTAATCGTACGCTTCGTCAAGAACCACAAGCCTCCCTACGGGGCTCAGGCCAGCCTGGGCGTTGAAGTTCAGCCTTTCAAAGACACCGTCCTTAACATCACGGGGATGCACGTACGAGGCATCCACCTAGGCAGCTTCTACAATGTGAATCAGCCCAACCCGAACACGTTCTACAACACGGGAGCAGAGGCTGCGACCCATACAGTTCACGATTCGGAGGGACGGGCCGGACAGAAGAACTACTACTGTGACACGACTGGTCCCACCAACCCAACCGATTGCCTGCCGGGCACTCTGTTTGGTGTCATCCCCAGCATCCGGACTTTCCCGTTCGGGGTAGACTTCGAGGCCGACTCCAAATGGGATTCCCAGTGGGACGGTTTGCTGGTGGACTTTAACAAACGGTCGACCCATCACTGGGGATGGGGTCTGAGTTATACCTGGTCGAAAGGCATCGACAATGGTCCCAATCCCAGCTTCGTGCTCATTCCGCAAGACACTTGCTGCTTTAATCGGGAACGGGCTGTTTCCGCCGACTACGTGGCACACCGCTTTGTGGGCAATGCCACGCTGGAAGGGCCGACTCATCTCAATCCCATCGTGAATGGCTGGCAATTGGGGATGATCGTGAGCCTAGAGACACCCCACTACTTCACCAAATTCGCCGGCTTTGACGCCAATGGAGACATCTTCGGGAATAACGACCGGGTGGGCATTGAGCCCCGCAACACTTTCAAAGGCGACGGCTATCAGAGCGTGGATATGCGGATTTCGCGTACATTCAAGTTCACCGAACAAATACGCCTCGAGGCCATCGCTGAAGCCTTCAATTTGCTCAACACCCTGAATATTCGCTTCTTCAATACGGCATACGGCGCCGCCGACTTCTGCAACTTTGCCGCCGACTCGGTGGCGCAAGGTTGTACCGCCACACCGTCGGGGAATCGCGAGGGCTCGCCAAATCCGTCGTACGGCACACCGCGCGCGATCTTTAATCCGCGGCAGGTTCAGTTCGCGCTGCGTTTGACATGGTAGAACTCTAAATGGCGGGGGGGCAAGGTCTGCTCCGCCGGAACTTTACGAAACGATCGGCTTTCCCGTGAGCGTCACTCAGGCACAACCCATGCGATTTGGCATCTATTGCGAAATTCAGACGCCGCCAGGTAAGTCGCACTACGACATGATCTGGGAAATCATGCGCCAGATCGAGCACGCGGACGAGTCCGGATTCGATGTGTACTCGGTGATTGACCACCACTTTTTTCAGAGGTTTTCTATTTCCGCGAACCCGCTCGCCATGTTCACGGCGGCAGCGCAACGGACGAACCGCATTCGCTTCCGCACCGCGCTCCACACTCTGCCCCTGGAAAATCCCATGCGCCTTGCCGGCATGATCGCCGAAGCGGACATTCTGACTAACGGCCGCCTGGAATGCGGCCTGGGGCGGGGGCACGCCTGGTTGTTCGGGCCCTCGGCCCTGCCGCTGGAGGAGAGCCGGCCGCGTTATAACGAAGCGGTTGACATTCTGGAACTCGCATTTTCCCACGAGAAGTTTTCATACCAGGGGCAGTATTACAACGTGAAGGATGTCAGCGTGGTGCCGCAACCGGTGCAGAAGCCGCATCCTAGGTTTTACACCGGCGGCACCAGCGACATTACCTACCAAACGGCGGGCGAGAAAGGATGGGGCATTTTCGTGCCGCCGCTGCTGCCCTGGAAAGTGCTGGAGGCCCCTTTGAACATCTACAAGAAAGCCTGCGCCGAGCGCGGGCATCAGTCCGACATCGTGTACATCCGCCCGGTGTACATCGATCAGGACGAAAAGCAGATCCGTAAGGAGGTCGAGCAAGCTCTGCTCAACTTTCTCGCTTTTAACGCTTCGCCAGTGGCGTCGTTGCAGAGCGAGGGAAAGAAAGCGGAGTTGCGCGCCAAGGGCTACGGCTTCTATGCCAGCGGTGCGCTCGAGTCGTTGACCAAGCTGACTTATGACGAAATTGTTGAGCAGGAGATCGGATTTATTGGCACGCCGGAGACAATCATCCACCAGATACGCGCCCTGGAAGAGAAAGGCGGCATTGGGGAACTGGCGATTGTTTCCAATTTCGGCGGCCTGGAGCACTGGAAGAGCATCAAGACGCAACACATGTTCGCCAAGCACGTGATGCCCGCGTTCCGTTCGTAAGATGCCAGAGCTCCAGACTAGCGAGAGCGGCGTGGCATAGGTCAGCGCCTGCCCTGAGCGAAGTCGAAGGGAGCCGTGCCGGCCGAGCACCAGCTTGGCAGCGATTGCGAGAGAGATGGCAACCACCACAACGCGCGCCAAGATAGCCGCCACGTTTCCGGCCATGGGAGCCAGGCGATTGCTCGTGTTCGGAGGCATCGGGCTAATTGCGGCGGGAATGCTTTTCGGCGATATCTTCGCCGCATTTGTCCTGCACCAGAACGGAGGACAAACCGGACAAGCCTTGCTGGCAGCAACCCAAGCGGTGGCGGCACAGGACCCATCGGCGGTGAAAGCGGCGTTTACGCACGTAGGAGATTTGCTCGAAGATCGCGGCACCAAGGTGGACACACATGTGCACATGATTGACGCCGGCTATCTCGCCCTGCTGCTGGCTTTAATCCAGCCCTATGTGGCCCTTTCCGTGTCCAGCAAAAAACTGCTGGCGAAACTATTCCTGATCGGTGGTTTTTTGCTGCCTGTGGGAATTTTTCTCATCCATTATGTGGGACTGACTTACAGTCCATTTATGGTAATTGGATGGGCGAGTATTATGGCCGACTCCGCCGGAGGGCTGTTGATTATTGCGCTGATCGGAGAGGGCTGGGGGTTCTGGAAGTACTTGCGCAACACGCATGCGGGTCCGGCGGAATCGGAGCTGCCGAAAGACCGCAGCTGGGAACGTCGCATGCTGCTCTCGGGCGGGACGATGCTGGTGCTGCTTGGCTTCCTGCAGGGAGCATGGTACGCGGGGTTTAACCTGTATGAGCACGAAAATAGAGAGATGGTAATTCTGAAAGATTTACTGAAACAGCCTTCAGGCTCTGGCGGGATAGCTTCCTCGGTGAACGCCTACGGCATGTTGCAAGCGGAGAAGGCGGTGCTGATCGCTGCGCACTCTCATATCATCGAGTTCGGATTGCTGGCGATTCTGCTTTCTTTCGTGCAGCCCTATATCTATCTCAGTGAGGTGTGGAAGCGGCGTTGGGTCAAGTTATTGCTCGCTGGATCTGTGATTTTGCCGGTGTTTGTTTTGCTTGAGCTCAGGATGGGACTGTTGGCCGGCGGTATTGCGGATTCGGGTGGGCTGATGGTAATCGTGGCCCTGATCGCTATGCTGGTGGGAGTGGTTCGCCACACGGGCAGCCTCGACGCAGGAGTCGGGAGCACACAATGAGCAACGCCCGCAAGTTGCTCATTGGCGGTGGGACGATCCTGGCAGCCTTCGGGATGCTCTACGGTCTGTACTACGCGGTCTTTGTGGAGCACCAGACGTTGGATCGCATGGGTGGTTCGCTGGCTGGTGCGTTCATTCATTCGGCAGAGCGCCATGGGGATGAATCACAGCTTGCGTTGAATGCTTATCGCGAGACAAAGTACGATTACGTCCGGCAGGTCGACGTGCACTCGCACTGGATCGGATTGGCCATGCTGATGATCGTTTTGGGCGTGGTGCTGGATGATGTGGCGTTGGGAGCACGTGCTCGTTTCGGAATTGCGCTGGCCATGCTGATCGGCTCAATCTTATTTCCTATGGGAGTGATCCTGCAGACTACGCATGCTTTGTTAGCGGCATCAGCGCTTGCAATTGTGGGGTCAGCTCTGGTGATTATCGCGATGACTGCAGCGGCAGTGGGCTTCGTTCGGCGTGCCTGATTTCTTGTAGCGCCAGCGTTGGGCGCTATAGAGTAGTCCAGCGGCGGCGATGCTTTCCGAGTTTGGCGCCGAGGCTAAGCAGCTGGCCCGGGGTCAGAGCCTGATTCCGTTGATGAAATTGCGCTTGCGAATCCAAGCCATCTTGTGGAATTTTGTTTCGGGCACGTCTTACATGAAGGAAGAGAATGGCACCTCCGTTTTGGAGCGCTGACTCGGCACGCTGAAATCGAGGCTTCGGCCGCAGCCGCTGCCTGCGCCAGACGCGAAGGCACCGCCGACACCTGCGCCAGAGACACCGGGTACCAACCCCGGCAAGCCCGACGATACAAACAAGAAGGCGGATGGACTGAATCTAGCCTGACGAGGGAGATCGGGAACGCCTCGCAGACAGCACTCAGAAACGCTCACGGCATCACCAAAATCTTCAAGAGTCGCCGCGGCGGAAACCAGGACGGTCGCGCCATGATCGTCATCGTCACCCTTGGAGCCCGCGCCTGGGCTCTCTCGAAAGCACCGAAGTTCTCATAATGCAAGATGCAAGTGTCTCTGTGTCTCTGCGCCTTGCAAAAGAGCCATTTGGGCTCCCACAAGTATCCCGTTCACGGGCCTTGAAAATTCTTGGTTGCTAAGCACGCAGGACTTACACTAGGCGTAGGCCCTGGAGGAGCACAGTATGAGCGCAACGGTTCCCGGATCCGCAAACCCTCTTCCCAATCTGGATCAGTGGGAGGACTTCCTGGAGGGCCGATACAAAGAAGGAAAGTCTGAGTCCGACTTCCGCCAGTATGACGCCGAGGCAAACCCGAGTGTGGCAGAGTTCTACTGCACGAATCACGAGAAGCAGACAGTCAACTACGTGCTGGGCAAAGAGCAGCAGTACTTCGGCCTAACACGCGGCAAGAAGAGCGTTTGGGAAGCGGCGGAATACCTGAACACTCTGGTCGATGACAGCGATCCGGATACCGACCTCACGCAGATCGAGCATCTTTTGCAGACGTCAGAGGCGATCCGCAAGGACGGTCAGCCCCGCTGGATGGTGCTGGTTGGATTCATCCACGATCTTGGGAAATGTCTTTGCTTGTATGGTGAGCCGCAGTGGGGTGTCGTAGGCGATACATTCCCGGTTGGGTGCGCCTGGTCCGATCAGGTAGTCTTTCCTGAATACTTCGCTGGGAATCCGGATGCAAAAGTTCCCGAGTACCAGACGAAGTACGGGATCTATGAGCCGAATTGTGGCCTGGAGAATGTCCACATGTCGTTCGGCCATGACGGTTACATCGCAGAAGTGATGAAGTCCTATCTTCCCGACGAAGCGATCTACATGCTGCGTTTCCACTCCTTCTATGCTTGGCATCGTCACGGCGCTTATCAGCACTTTGAAAATGAGAAAGACAAAGCAATACTGGAATGGGTGAGGAAGTTCAATCGCTATGATCTCTATTCCAAGGGACACGCCAAACCAGACCTGGAGCAATTGAGATCCTACTACGATGATCTCTTCGCGGAATTCTTACCGGAAAGGCTGTCCTGGTAGCATCCAATAGGCTCTTGGTTTTTGGGGAACTCCGCTAACAGGCGATATGAAAGTCCTGGTACGAAATCTCGCCAAGCGATTCGCTGATATTCGAGCGGTGGCGGGTGACCGAGATTTAAGAAACGGACATGCCCCTCGGGATGTATCTCGCCCATAACTACTAAAACTTATCGCTGCATCAGTGAGGCGCTTGGGGCGCAGCCAGCGACCTGGCCAATAAGTTGCTAAGCTGCCTTCTCATGGCTGTTGGAACCTGGGCTGCTAACCAAATCTTGGCGGAGTCGCTCCATTTGTGCCGATGCTTCCCTTATCTGCTCAGCATATTCGTGGCCTTGCCGTGGTAGAAACCCCCCGTAGTTCTCCAGCAGCAGGCGGGCGTTCGCCTCGATGGCAGAGGTCTTGGAACGGGCTTGGTTGGAAAGGGCAGACGTTAGTTTTTCTAGCTGCAAATCGCGCACGGCTAGCTCTTGTCTGCTCTGAGCAGCTTCCTGTTCAAGCACTTGCCCATGGTAGCGGATGAGTCCAAACAGACAGGCTGCCAGTACGAGCAGACATGAATTGGCAACAATGATTTCTGTCAACGCCTGGCTTAGGCTAGCATTCCTCTCTCTGTCGAATCTCGCGAAGCTGCTGGTCTCCGCCGCGGATAACGAGGACAGAAGCCCGCGAGCTCTATCCATGTACTCCATGCCTTCGTTTGAATCCACTAGCATGAATGCGCGGTGGCGATACCCCTGTTGGCGAAAACTAATAGAGCGCTCCATCTCAGCTTGCTTTGAGATAGCCAAAGACTCGAGTTGCGACTCCAGGGACCGTTCGCGCTCCGCTCGATTAGCTAACCCTGCACGAAGGCCGGCAAAATCGGTTCCGATCCTGCCCTTCGCGTCGTTGTAGGGCTGCAGGTACGGCGGGTCCCCGGTTAGCAGGTATCCGCGCTGACCTGTTTCCATATCGGTCAAGTCTTTCAGAACACCGGAGATGTCCGCCTGGATCATGGAGCTTTCCAGTGTGAGCGCAGCAATTCTCTGCATCTGCTTTAAATGGTTGACAGCAAGATATGCATTCCATGCCATGAAAGCGAGTAGCGCGGGGGCCCCTACTTGCAGCGCAGCTTTTCGAATCATTTTGATTGTGCCATCCTTCACGTGATGTTCAGAACACCCTCAGCCGTGATTCGACTGGCTTTGCAAATCTCCTCCGCAACCTTGACCACTGCGACACTCCTGTGGACGGGGCCTTCCGCTGACATGACCGAACTGGCAGCCAGGGTGAAAAGCAGGGCATCCTCCTGTTTGTCGAAGTAAAGCACTACCTGATTCGCTGCCATGTGCGTACCTCCTACTGATTGTTCTTAGGAATGATAGGCCGAATGGCCACAAGAATGAGGTTATCTCTTTTGGTGCGCAATATGTAGATTGAATCCAGGACCTTCTAACCCCCGAAGTGCTGGAAGCGAAGACGAACGCAGTACCCCGCTCGCCCTTGACGCAGAGTCCGACTGAGGCTTCCTCACCGTAGAATCAGCTGGCAGCGCAGAGCACCAGCGATGCCCAGCCGCACGCAAGCCGTTGGGATAGTAATCGGTTGGTCCGCTTTTACCGAGCCAGTAATTCGGGTATGAGAGGCTTGCGGAGGACGCCATTGTTCTGTGGGTCGAGGGTCAGTACATCCCTATTGAAATTGGTCTCCATCAAGTATGGCGCCGATCGGCGCTACTACAATTGCGGCAGCAAGTCTGGCACCTGCGGTGCTGGCCCCATCACATTCTGGCTGCTTTGGAGACTAGGCCGGGAAATCCCCAGCTTCTGCATCTTGTGGATCAGCGTAGTGCGCTTCAAGCCAAGTTTGGCGGCCGCACCTTTTGGGCCGCCGATCACCCAACCGACTCCTTGAAGCGTATACAGAATCAGCGTGCGTTCAGAGTCCCTCAGAGTAGTTGCAGCCAGAGAGACGACGACACCCTGAGTGCCTGCCGTCGGAAACCGGAGATCGCTGGGCGTCGCTAGCTACGCGACCCAACACCCCTAAGCGGTGGGGTTGGGGACCGACGTTTCAGCTGGCCACGTGCGCCTCCAATTTCCTAAAGCATTTCACCACCCGCTACGCAGCCCCGTCGGTCATTTCGTCCCGCATTTTCAGGTAATCCAAACCGGGCTTCGTTATATGGAAATACTGCTTCACGTCTTTCATACTTTTGTTGTCGATCTTCTGCATGCCCTCCTTGTCGTAGAGCAAACCTCTCACACCCTTGTTCGGCTCGCGCTCGATTAAGCCTAGTTCCAGCAAGCGATGCAATTCTCGGTCGAAATACGGCTTGGTGCCGCTACTGAAATCGAACCAGAAAGGCTCCAGAGATGCCAACTTCTTCAGGTGTTCAAGTTCATACTGTGTCAGGAAATTCCTCATAAGGAACTTAATCCACTCAATTTCGTCCGCCTGTCGTCGCTGTTCTTCTGCAACTTCCCGGAACTTTACCTTCCAACCTCCAGGTAACTCCGCTTCGGATATTACGGTCAAGACCCATGGCAATACTGCGACGACCAGCAATCCAATTCCAATTGTGTCGGCGGGCAACAAACCGGGGTAGAGCTTATGCAGGACAAGCAGTGCAAGGGCACTTAACGAAATGCCCATTCGTACGTAGAATGTTGTGCCCGTCGATTTCCTACGCGCTTGACTATCGCTTCGATTTTCCACCGCAACAATCCTTATTCTAGGGAACTCGATTCGTATTGACGCTGATATCTTACTCCCCGGTTTTTCCTTCGTGAATTGCCTGCACCCTGTTCAGAAAACGGACACCTGCATCTCAACGCTCCACTCTCGGCCCTCCGAAAGCTCGCATCCTGCCCAAAACGAAAGCGTCCCATGACTCGGTTAACTCGCGCCCTTGCCCTGTTAGCCTCCACAGCTGTCGGTGTGACGCGCGAGGTTCTTTTGTACAACTTTTTTTGGGCGGAACAGATCGTAGTGGGGAGAGTTCATGCGATGCTCCGCGCATGTCAGCCACAATGCTTCCCGATCTGAATCTTCTTCCTGCGGAAGCGATATTTTCACGCAGTGGTTTGCTCGGTAACAAGCTCACTGCGCGATGCCAGTAGGGCCAGAGTTCCTAGCACAAGGAAAAGGCAAGCCAACGTCAGCGCTCCCGCTGCAGTCGCGTGGCCGGGCGGAGTTCCACCGGCAAAGCGAACCTCGCGTGCATCAGACCGCTTGTACAAAATCGGAATCCGACGTCCCTGCGGAAAGCGGGCGGCCCAAACGACGGCGTCGAGTTGGGTGGCAAATATGGGTCCACAGTCGAGTTGAGATTGACGAGCTTCCCCGGTCACCTGCTATGAAACTGTGCAGCGGAGACCATAGAACCGACAATCCTACCGATAGCGAACTGGCAAACGCAGCGGACTTGGTTAGATGCCAAAGGCGTGCGCCAGGGGGCCTCCAACGCGCCACAAGCCCTTCGAGGGTTTTGGGCCAGCTTAGCTCCGCCGATGGGAGGAGGCCCTTTTCAGTGGGCAACGCCACTGCATGCTTTTGTGCGCACTGCGGGCAGAATCCGGCTGACAATCTCGTGGTCAGTCGCGGGCTCCTTAAGGATTTCCCATCCCGTAAACACTGCGATCAGTTCTTCGTTCGGAAAGACCATCAGGCGCTGCCCGCCGAACCCTCTGCCCATCCAGACATATCCCTGCGTATCGGCTCGCGGAAACAGCCACCACTTGAACCCATACTTGTAGCCTTCCTCCGCATCAATGAACGGAGCTAATGACCGCTTTACCCAATCTTTCGAGACGATGGGCTTCCCGTCCCACATCCCATCGTGCAAATACAGGTACCCGATCTTGGCCAGGTCTGAGCCGCGCAGATACAGGCCTCCTTCAGTATCCACCAGCCCCTGTGGCGTGCGCTTCCAGAAGTGCTCCATGCCCAACGGATTGAACAAATATTTCTCGCCATACTCCTCGATATCTTGCCCAGTCTCTTTCTGAAAAATGTAGGCCAGCAGCTCCGACACTCCGCTGCTGTAATTGAAGACCCTTCCGGGCTCCTGCGCCATCGGCTTATCGATCACGTACTTCACCCAATCGTCGGCCGCCTCCATCAAACTCGAATCGTTTCGGGGGTCGTCGTACGCAACCTCTTCATTCCACTCGAGACCCGTTGACATGGTCAAGACGTGACGCAGCGTCATTCGCCGTTTGCGGTCATCTACGTCTTTCAGTTTCGCAACGTCGAAGTACTTGAGCACGGGGGTGTCCAGGCTGGCCTTGAAATCGCCGCGTGTAACGGCAACGCCCAGAATGACCGAGCTGACCGTCTTGCTCACCGACTGCATGCTGTGCAGATCGGTTCCGTGATAGTACGGGTGCCACGTCGGGTCGAAGTAGTTGTAAGGACCAGTCAGATGCGCATTCAGGGGCCCGCGCGTCTTCGCCTCTCTCCCGTAGATCTGTCTGTAGTCGTGGGGATATTTGCGCTCGTAGACTGTTTTTCCGCACCGGAACACTTCAAAGCTATCTACCATGGAGTATTTTCCGCTTGCCAGGTCGGCATCAAACGCCGTCAGAACTTTTTTATCGAGTCCCACTCTGGCTGGATTGTCCTTCGCCCAGCCATGGGTCGGCCACTCCCTTTTGTCTGCGCCTTTTCTCTCGGCGCCCTCCGCCAGCGGAAGCGCCGCTAGCACCGACAAGCTCACGAACATCAACGCCGAAGCGATCTCTTTCACTTGCTGGGCCTCCTAGGATTCAAGTGAGTTTCGGAGCACAAACTACGGGCGTCGTGCTGCTGTGTCAAGCTCCCAGGACTTTTGCAGGTGTGGGAGTAGTACTTTCTGACACTATCAAGCGAAAAGGGATTGCTGGGCTGAACGTGGGTTTGAGAAGCGCTAATCCCGCGCGTCAAAGGGGGCATGGTCCGTAAACAGGAGACTATGCGGTTGTTGTCGCAAAATTGCCTTCACGCTAACACCCCGTCGCCTGCAGTCTATGAATGCTGGGCGACCCACGCGGTGGGCAGGTCTGGGAGGCGCTGGATCGGGAGATCGGCAAACCCGGGAGAATCGCGGCCATGTAGTCGCGCACTGGGAGTTTCAACCTGCGGCAGCTTTTCATGAACAGTTAGTCCAGTTAGGCTCACGAGCGTTCTTCGGGTGTTTTCCCCTATTTACTGACCGGAATACTGTAGTGCGATGCGACAACTTGCCACGTGCCGTTGAACTTCGTCCAAACATCGGTGAAACGGTCGCGGTATTCGTAAGGTTTACCCTTGGATCGGCCCTTTTCGTGATACGCGCCAATGACCACGACTGTGCTGCCGTGTGTTCGAACCTTAAGATCCGACATTTCTGTAAGCTCTACGTGGAGAGTAGAGTCCCCGTTGTGCGCAATGTAGCCAAATTTGCTAAGTGTGCTCCCGTCTTCTACGGTGATGATGAAATCATCAGCAAGCAAAGACTCCATGGTCGCGATATCCCCTCGCTTATAGGCTGCATTCCATTTGTTCTCCAATGCAAGAATTGTGGCCGACACAATCTCGGGCTTATCTTGTGCGGCTGCCGAATCCAAAGCCCACACGGCGAGCGATGCAACGACAAAAAGCAAAACCCTGATTTTCATGAGCTGGTGCGCATTTTCTCGCGTTCCAATAGGGTAAGCATAGTGACAAACCTGATAGCAACCTTCCTCTTCCCGCACCATGGGGCACAATCTCGCCGGTTTTGAGTGGCCATTTTTGAGATCCGCCCGGCGTTCAGTTTTAATTGTGCTCCAGCTGTGCTCCATTGATCCATGCACTTGTGAAGTCATACAGTTGCGGGTGCAGCGGTACAGCGGTTTCATAATTGTCTTCTTCTCTTGTGATGCCCTGCAATCCCAACAATTTACACTCGCACCGACAGACCAACGGCAGTTTCGGGACACCGCTCGGGACACTGCAGTCCTATCCGCTTTGAGCCTGGTAACGGAATGAAGGAAACGGACTGGGACGCCGGAACAGAATTGCCCTTTCGTACCGCGGCGCGGAGACCCGTTCTTTCTATTCCGCAGCCTTAGCCGCCAAGGTTTCAACTACCGCTATGTTTTGCACCATGTCTTGTGGCAGGTTGTGCCGCTTCTGTAAATAGACAGGACGGTTGTAGCTAACCCAGACCTTGGCTTGCGGATCTTCCCACACCAAGATCTTGAGAGGAAGGTCAAGGGCGATGCTGGGCGCGGCCAGCATCAGGGGCGTGCCGGCGTTCGGACTCCCGAAAATTAAGAGCTTGGTCGGAGGCATTTTCATCCCTACCTTCTCAGCTTCTCCGCTATGGTCGATCAGGGCAAACAGCGTGACTCCCTTAGCTTGCAGAATATTCTTGAGCCGATCCACCGTTTCCTCGACGGAGTGATTGCTCGGCTTATCGGTGATTCCGTCAGTTGCTGCTGCCGGTGTCATGGAAACCTCCTCGTTACTGTGGGGATGCAGATTCGCGAAGCTGTGAACGGTAAGCAGATAAATCGATAAATCGTCATTGCCAGCCCGATCAATGCCAGGAACAAAGCAATGGCGACAGGCTGGATGGAAGGTCGAGAGTGTGCCGTTTCACCGCGGTCCAAGTCCCGAACCAGTCGGAGGTGGTGCCATCCGGCAAAAGCATTCACGATTACTCCAATTGCGATCAGCACCGTGCCGAACCACGGAGACAGCCCGTACGACTGTGGCGACAGATTGTGTGATTGTGTTGGGCGACCCAGAGTTGCTGCAGCAAGAGCCCGAAGCGCGCCACCACAAAACCGAATCCCATCAAGGCCAGGCCGGTGCGGATCCACGCAAGCATAGTGCGCTCGGCGGCTAGAGGCGTTGGCGCTAGCGTTGGCGTGTGCCAGACTGCCGAGGGCAACCTCAGCTTCGTGACGGCATCGCCCGTGGACTCGCGGCTTGACCCACGAATTATTAGGTGCGGGCCGAAAGCGGCCGACTGCCTCAATGTCCAAAGAATCACAATGCAGATGTTAAGGCGTTAAGGCCACTGAAGAACTCCTTGATTCTGGTCCTTTTGTCCTTTTAGCGTTCGCTGGCTTCTCACCGTCGCTTCGCGCAGCAGCCATCAGGCTGGGGCTCTCACAAGCCGTGACGCGGAAGGGATCCGCAGGTTTTCGCAAACCAGCGGATCGCGTCTGGTACATGTCCAGACTGCGGGGCCGTCTTTTACAGTTGCTAGCTATGTTGAGTTGTTTTGCTCGTCAGATATGCCGCATGGCTGATCCCAAGCAATGCGACGAGCGCATCCGATGGCGTCGGCATTGCGAACCCCCTTGCCGGATAAATGTCATTCATGGCTGAGTACAGAGCATACGCGTAGGCCAGGACAGCCACTATAGTGAAGTAAAACATCTGGACTTTGGAAACGTCTACATAGGCGGTGTTTCCAATCTCATCTCCCTGAAACATATCTATCAGTGACGCGTCGGCAATGCGTGGGTTTGAGTACAGTGTTCCTTGACTGTTTCTTTGAATGTCGACGACCGGCTCGTTCAGGGCCGCTGCTGCCTTGTCGACCGTCTTTGGCTGCGGTTCTTGATTTGTTTTGGAACTTAATATCAAGGGGCTTCCAACCAGGGATGTTGCGCTGATTCCCATGAGAGCCCACAGCCGCCAGTCCATCGAGATATTGATCGGCAACGCAGCGGAGTTCGATGATAGGACATGCAGACGTTTCAGCGCCACGTCAAAAAAAGCAGAAAGTAGCAACACGGTCCAAGACATCATCTGAAACCGTGAAAGACTCATCAAATTGGCTCGTTCACGAGGATGCCTAACGGCCTCGCGGAGATCCACCGTCCCAAAAAAAGACAATACACAACCATCAATAGTGCGATGACGAACCACCCCGTCCGTGGCGGCAAGTAGATCCCCCCACACACAGATAAGATCAGCCACAGTAACGACACTATGGTCACCTCCGCCGTTCTGAAATGAGGGAGGCGGAGGGGATTCGCTGCTTGGAGGGCCGGGGTTGCCATAGAGAGTCTCCTTTGATCGGTAGGTTCAAGAGCTGCATCGACCGCTCGGTCGGGCCGTTCCCAACGCCTCGGCAGTTTGCCACTGTAAATCTAGCCTGACAGACCCATCTACAGCTGAACCCCCAGAGCTTGTGCTGTTTGCGGGCCAACTTCGCCGTCCGGCGTCAGACCAGACGAAAGCTGAAATGCTACCACTGCAGCCTGAGTGTGCGGCCCAAACTCACCGTCAATGGTGCCAGGATCGAAACCGGCAGCCTTCAGCTTCCGCTGCATCTTCAATACCTCGTTTCCACTCATGACTGGCATCATTAGACGATAGACGGCAGTCTGCGGTGGAGAGACAGACACTGCAGCGCCTTGGGTGTACTGGATACCCGCAATCAGCACACCCGTATCCCAGCGCCTTTTGGCGAGAGTAGACGTGATCACTCCATCGTTCGAAGAGTGAGCTTCTACCGTTCCCCCCGCCCCATCGGAGAGGACGATATGACCGATGGCGCCCGCCTGGGGTATGCGCAAGACAAACGCACCGGCTGTGCGGGACGCTGACTCAAGAGAGACGATTTGGCCCAGGCTCTTGGCGTCCCGAGCCCAATAGCCGGTATACGCGTCTGCCGTGGCGGGGTCCCCGAAATCTCGTCGACAGCCGTAGAGCTTGGCGGCAATCTGGAAGACTAGCCAAGACGCAAACTCAGCGCAATCCCACGGTCCTATCCAGTCCGGGTTGTTCTTTGGAGCCAATGCCCCGAGAACATATTTCTCACCCACGTGCTGGTGGGCGAGCCGAAGTAAGCTGTTCCCGTCTGCCGGAGCTGGGCTGGCCGCACCTGTGGACATGAACTCACCTCAATTCTCGCCGTCATGCAATCTATGCTGGGATTGGAACTCCTGCGGCCCTGACCGCTACTTTGGCGGTAGCAATCATTTTTTGGAGCAACTTCACGCGAGCTTTTTCGTTGTCAATCTCTTGTTGAACCTGTTGAGCCAAAACTCTAAGCTGAGATGTGTCCGCGATCGTAACTGAGTCGATGTCCTTTAGCGGGTCGAAAGCGGCTACCTCAAGTTCACGTTCGAGTTGGAGAATGAGAATGTGCAGATCCCGTTTACTCGTGTCGTCGATACCGGCGTCATCAAGCTTCTGGAAAGTGCTGTTTAGAGTGCTAATGATGTCTTGAAGCGTCATGGTGATGCTGCCCCCTTCGCCGGAAAGAGCTTTTCGATCTCGTTTGCAATATTCGCGATGTCAGTGGTTGACTGGGTGATCTTGTCCCGATTCACGCCTACGATACCGGAGAGCTCATTCATAACAACATCATCCGCCTTTTGGAGTTGAATGTAGTCATCGAGTTTCTGCTGGGCGGACGCTATGTTTTGGTAGGCCTCCAACATTTCCGCTTGTTTGCCCTTCAGTTTGGCGACAAGGTCCGCAATTCTTTGTTTTTGTCCGGCGGCAGTTGCTTGGTTTTCGTCGATCTTGCTCGCGAGGTCGTTGAGCACTTTGAGACGCGCATTGTCGTCTCGGGCCGCTGCTACTTGGCCGAGGGCAGCACTCTTATACTCCTGCTCAATGTCTTTCGTGAGACGGTCGATTCTGAAGTCACTCGCTTGGACTTGAGCATCAGCAAACCGACTTATCACGTCGAAGTACGCCTTGAGAGAAGCCGAATACGAAAGCTGTGCTTTTACCTGCTCAGCAGAGAGGCGCTTCACTGCCATGGGAGTGCCGCATCCCAGGCAGGTAAATAGTAGGAACGTGAGTAACAGTGTTTGCTCTATTCCAGGTCGGTTTGGTGTTGCCTCCGAATATGTTCCCATCAGAGCCTCCTACGGCAGAAAGACCGATCGAGTACTCCTAGCTGCAGCACGAAATGAGTTATCGGCTCGATAGCCGCTTGGAAATGTGGCACTCGTTGGCTTTGAGGACTTCCGAAAGCTCCTGACAAATCCGCTCCTTCCAGGACCTTCGCGTGCCGCACATGCTTCGTCATAATGCCCGGGAGGAGAGCCCAAGTACTTATCGTTCGTCATAGAGGTTCGGCATCGTGCAGGGAAAGCAATCTACGCGACGGGGGATTATGTCGCGCGCATTCTCGTCCCGCCAAATCCTGAAGTCAAGAGAAAACGATTCTTGTTCGGAAAGGATGGAGCAAAGGTCGATTGCTAAGGTCGTGATTCCGACCAACCCAACATGGGTCGGATTTCCGACTAGACATGGCTAAACCGCTGTCTTGGAACTGCGCTCGGCAGCAATTTCACTTATTCGGACGAGAAACCTGATAGGGAGGAACCGGCCCCTGTGACCATCGCCGGAACTGCGTTCTTCAATTGCTCAAGTTCGGCCTGAACTTTCGCCCAATCTTTTGGCTTTCGCTTAGTCGCATACGGAGCGTCCGGATGCCCAAAGAATTCCATAAGTTCGGCCCGCACCTCCGGCGAAGCACCATTGAAATTCTGCTTCGCCAGCACGTGGAGCCACTTTGCATGCGTCTCATCGTTGAGCTGATATTTTCCCGGTCCCGTTATTTCACCAGTGTCAAAATTGTCGTTGGGCAAATCCAGCTGGCCGGTGCCTACCTGGCTTAGCAGCTGTCGGTAGCGATCCAGAGTCGCGTTGAAACTCGCTTCAAACATTCGTTCCGTCTCAGGCGTTGGTGTCTTGAGCTGTAGTCCTTTTAGAGGGCCTATCTTTGGGAGAATCCGAGCCAGGAAGGCGAGAAATCTCTCGCCAAAGGTGGGCGGCTGATATTGGTTTCCCCAATTCTTTTGGTAACTCGCGCGAGAAAGATTATAGAGAAACTTCTTTTTCGTCATGCCGGGCTGATCCTTCATGATCTCGTTTTTCTTCAGGCTCCAGGCAATGCGCGTCGCCTTGGGAAGAAGCTGGCTGACATCGTGACGGTACGAACCGAGGACCTTGTCTTCGTCAGAAAGAACACTTTTCAGATCTAAGCTGTAGGTTTCCCGAAAGGCTTGTTCCAATAGAGGAGCCGAAACTCCAAAGCCGATGAAGTCGTGGTAACTATCCGGAGCGTAACGTCCGTGCGCTACTTCTAGAACGTCGAATCCAAATTCCGTCTTTACGTGCGCCAGCCGGTCTTGTTCATACGTAACCGAGCCGCCGTATTTCTTCTTCAACTTGGGATACAGGAGCGGGACCGCGCGATTCGTACCGATGGGATGACCGTTATTGTCCGCGGCATAGTGAGCGAGTGCCCCAAGCGCAAACGCGTAGCTGTTAAGGTCCTTGGCATCGGCTAAAAGAGCCAGGATAAAGTCTCCGCTCCGCACATAGTGTGCCAAGTCGCTGAAGAAAAAATTTCCGTGCGGGTAATAACCCATGTCCTGGATAATAGCCCCGCCGTATGAATAGCCGTGCGCTTCTTTGATTTCTTCTGGCGTCGCACCGGGAAAACGCTTCAACAGCAAGGGGCGTATGTTGGTGTCCCATACGCTGTCAATGATCGCTTCATGCGCAAGAACGGCGTAGGCCGCGGTCTCGCTTGGCCAGCACATAGACAGGACTAGCACCATGATGATGACGAAGACTCTCACAGAACAATTACCTCGCCCCGTCTCAATCTGCCAACCTCGTCTGTGACGCGGCACATTGGAACTCAAGCAGCGCAGGACAGGATAGATTTCTTCGCGACAATTTGTCGGCAATTACGTGTGTGATCTGACATTTTGTTTCTCCTTGCTGGTCCAACTGTCCCTAGCAACGTGAGCATTCTTGAACAGACCGGTTTACCTTGGGTTGGTAAACTCGTCGGCGATGTCCGTCATCAAGCACATTCCCGATACGTCACCGGGGCCGACCGGCACCTCTTGCCTAGGATACCCGCGTGGCACCTGGCCTCCGCTGACCTCCTCATTCTGCGCCAATCCTTCGGTGGATAACAACCGACATCAAGATTGCAGCCTACCAGGGTGTACTTGCCGATGCCACACCCATTGGAGATAAGTCAGGAACTGCGCGAGCCGGGATCGCGTCGTATGCCGTGTGGGTCGTGCGATAAAGTCATTCAAACGGTGAGCAGCATATGGCCAATCTCGCAGCATCCATCAGACCGGAAACTAGCTCAGGGAACGCGACGGAGGCATCCAATGACTCATGTGCCTAGATCCGTCGCGACTACCACGCAGTGGCACAAGGGTCATGAATCCATGACAAAGCCGTCACGGTCTTGCTGTCACGGTCTTGCTTGACTAGCCTCAAGTACAAAGTGTCAACTCTAGGGCGCCACGGTCGCTGGTTGGAGATTTTTGTCAGTCCGTGTGTTGACACCGCTCCTGGTCTTGCTGGTGTCGAACCGTGGGTCGTTCGGATACTGGACAACTTCGTCTTCGCCCGCCCAGCACTCAAGCGAAACCAAGTCGATGCGCAAGAGCCTGCCAAACTTCGGCGAGGCGACTACGACTTTGTATCGCGGCGGTCAGCCTTCCAAGGGAGGATTTCGCATCCTGGCAGAGATGGGCGTCAACATCGTGGTGGACCTGCGTGGGTCGCGCGATAGTGAGCGCAAGATCGTGACCCATCTCGGGATGCAGTACGTGGCCCTATCCTGGCAGTGCTCGTTTCCGAAAGACAAAACGTTTGCGCAATTCCTCCCGTTGCTGCGGAAGAATCGAGGCAAAAAGATCTTCGTTCACTGCCGTCTAGGTGACGACCGCACGGCAATGATGATTGCATCCTACCGTATAGCCGAAGAGGGCTGGTCTGCCGAAAAAGCCGAGAAGGAAATGGAGAAATTCGGTTTTTCCTTCACCCACAGACGTCTGATTTGCCCGGCCTGTCTTCCTATGAAGAGCACTTTCCTCAGCGATTTAAAACCGGCCCGCATTTCGGGACCTGCGTTAGGAGGCCAAATCTAGATCGTCAGCACAACAATAGCCGCTTGGTGGTGGAACAAAAGAGGCGACCGCTAAAGCAGTCGCATCGGTGGTGGCAGAATTGTATGCTGTTGAGCCAAAGCGAGCGGCCCGACCGGTTTCACGCGTGCAGTTAGCAAGAACAGTCCTTGATACGCTTCGGGAATCCCTGGGTGGAATTGCACCAAACTTGTTCACAATTGAACTCTTTAACGACTGGTTTTGTAGCACGCTAGTGGATGCCAGTCGCTCCACCGGTTGCTCGTATCGCCCGGCACGAAAACAATTGTATTCTAAAGCTCGCCATGCCCATCCGCCGTGGAACAGGTCTAATCGTTGTGGGAATCGCCGCGATACTTTTGCTCGCGCTTATTTTCGTTGTACCCGCCCTCATTAACGTGGATCGCTACCGGCCTCAGGTAATTTCCTATCTCCAAGAAAAAACTGGAAAGCAAGTCGAAATCGGACGGCTGGCACTCACGTTTTTTCCCGTAACGATTCACATTGATCATATCGGCGTGAAGAACCCTCCGATATTTCCCTCCGGCTATGTTGCCCAGGTAGCGCGGATCGATGCTGAACTTAGCGTCGGAGCGCTCCTGCACCGGCAGTTGGTCATCAAGTCCCTCGTACTTGAGAACCCGGTCTGGAATCTGACTTCGGATCCCGACGGCCCGTGGAACTTCGAGAATCCTCAATCAAAGGTTTCGGGGAATGCCTTTCCTCTCGGCCCCATTTCGAGCGTGAAAATTAAGCGGGGGGTGATGATAGCGTCGAATCTTTTGCCGTCCGACGCAGCGGGCCCCGTTTTTTTCGAAGCCCATGAGATCGCCTGCGAACTGGGGCAGGTGAACCTAGTCGGAATTATCAATCCTTCTTCTTCCTCGATGGACGGCCAGGGCAACCTAAAGGTGGGTCTTCTGCGCTTCGGCGCCGTCGAGGCAAGAAATCTGGAGTCCAAACTGCGGTTGGAGTCGAGGCGTGTTTTTTTTACGGATGTCAAAGCAGAGGTCTATGGCGGGAGTGCCATGGGTGGCCTCTCCTTCGACTTGTCGAAGAAAGACGCTAGCTTTAAGACCAATGCGCGATTGAACGGAATTAATCTGGCCCAGCTTCTGGCGGCCTTCCCAAACGGCGGCGGAAAGATGACCGGGAAGATGGAAGGAGACGTACGGTTAGCGGGGGAAATCGCACATTCGCTCCGCCCGTTAGCGGGAATCCACGGAACCGGACACCTGACGGTGCGCAACGGTCAGGTGCCGAGTCTCAAGCTCAACGCGAATTTAATGAAGCTGGCGCACTTCAACGATCTTGGCCCGGCCAAAAATGATCCCTCCTCATTTAACTTGATAACCACCGATCTGGAGCTAGCCGAACAGCGGATTTCGAGCAGGGTCATTGACATTGACGGCTACGGGGTCGATGTGGATGGCTCGGGCAGTGTCAGCGTGTCAGGCTCTGACGAGTTGAACTATCGCGGTTTGGCGGAGATTACAACTAAAGAAAGTTTCTTCACCAACACCATTGCCCGGCTGTCCGGAGCCACATTAAAAGACGGTAAGTTGCAGTTTCCCTTTCGGATTGGCGGCACAATCGATAGCCCCGTTTTTTCCAAGGGTAAAGGCGATAAGGACGTGGACGTTGCACAAAGACATCGGTGAGGGAGATGGGAGAGTCTCGCCTTCTGCCGCCTAGCTCCAAAAACCTTTCTTAAACTTAAAACATGGGCAACCCATCGGTCTCGCATCAAGAACAACTGGTTTCTGAATGGCTAACACCCGCGTCCGGAAAATTGGTCCAATCCTCGCATCACTAAAACGCCGACAGCAATTAGGATATGTTGACCTTTGACTTCCTGATGTGGCGATCTCGTCGGGCATTAAAACTGGTTGAGATCTCCATTCTGGTCTTTCAATCTTGCCCACAACTCACCCGTAGACTAGAGTACGAATTCCGAGGCTGCCGGGCAGCATGTTGATAGTTACGTCTGTTGAAGCGGAATGCTATAACCTAAATTATGCAGATCCGCCCGAGCTGAGTTCTGAAGCCGTCGTAGCTACGTAAATGAGCACGTCTGCAACTTATTGAAAATACAGGGCTATATGTGCATAGAATTCTATGCATAGAATCCGCGCATCAGCACTGAACGGAAAATGCGATTTTTACTGGGCTCCGCAATAACTTCCCGGGAGCCTTATTCGACGCGCTCTCTACGACCTTCGCGCCTTCAGCGCATCACCATTCGGGTGACCCACAGCCGCCCGATTCGGCAGGCGGGATTTGCGTGAACCATGAATCTGTGCATAGTTCAGGTATAACACAGGGAAATAACATGATTCGTTACGCTATTCTTGAGGCCCCATCAAATCTTGGTTTACTATCCATTGGCGTCGAGAATTTCGCCGACGACTCTTCTCGGAGTTGGGCTTGGGACGACGCCTGAGTGCGCGATGTGCGGGTCGCGGTGAGGTGCCAACCTATAATTTCGTTCGAGATCCACAGACTCGCATCCTCAATCCACAGAATATTGCTGACTACGCTGTCACTCTTGCAGACGCCTTTGGAGGGCCTGGGAAGGCCTTTCAACGCGTCGAGGAATACTCACAACTCGCTGCAAACAAAAGGCGCTGGCGGAGAGGGAGGGATGCGAACCCTCGGTACCGGTATTAGCCAGTAAAACGGTTTAGCAATTCTCTGATTCGATGCGACCTCATGTAACCTCAATTACTTATAGTCGCGCTCTCTCGCCACAACTCACGCAAAATAACCCCATTCGGCAGTTTCGGGACACTGCTCAGGACACCAGTCGCAAACTTGCCTTGAGGGACCTTCAATCGCTCCTGTACGAAATGGTTGTTGTCGCACGAACGCGCAAGTTAAATTAGCAGTCACTTAACCCTAGCAACAAATTGAGCGGCCTTAGCCTGAAACCGTTCTAAAAAGGCACATTTGATCGCGCTAGACTAAGTACGGGAGTTTGAGGTATGGGCTGGAAGCCATCGCTCTGGGCCTCGGTGATTCCGCTCGATCCGACTGAGCGCAAGCCGAACCACTACGCGGAGATGCTGCGCGTAGCTTGGGAGAACCGCGACCAGCTCCCCTTCGCCTGGCGCATCCTGAAACACGGCGTCTGTGACGGCTGCGCGCTGGGGACAACCGGGCTTAGGGATTGGACGATGGATGGCGTCCATCTGTGTATGGTGCGATTGGAACTAATGCGCTTGAATACCGCTCCAGCGCTTGATCCCGATCGCCTCAAAGACGTGTCATCACTTTCTGGAATGAGTTCACAGGACCTGAGGGCGCTCGGCCGCCTTCCTGAACCGATGATCTGGCGGAAGGGCGAGAAAGGATTTCGGCTGGTCTCGTGGGCCGAGGCATACGCCGGCGCCGCCGAAAAGATCCGGTTAACAATCCCGGATCGGTTGGCGGTCTACGTGACCTCGCGCGGCATGATAAATGAGCACTATTACGCGGCCCAGAAGGCAGCTCGCATAATGGGAACGAACCATGTCGACAACTCCGCCCGCCTTTGCCACTCGGCTTCGACGGTCGCAATGAAAAGGGCCCTCGGCTACGGAGCCTCGACCTGCTCGTACCGAGATTGGATTGGCACCGACCTGATTGTCTTTTTCGGCTCGAACGCGCCGAGCAACCAACCGGTCACGATGAAGTACCTCTACTATGCCCGCAAGGCGGGGACCAAGGTGGCTGTCGTGAATCCCTACTTTGAACCCGGTCTCCAAAGATACTGGGTTCCTTCGGTGACAGAATCGGCGCTGTTTGGAACGAAATTCGCAGATGAGTGGTTTGCCGTCGATACGGGCGGGGATCTGCCATTTTTCAACGGCGTCTTCAAGATCCTGGTTTCCGAAGGATGGGTCGACCATGACTTCATTTCTAGGCACACAGTTGGTTTCGAGGAGGCAAAGGCTAATGTCGAAAAGCAGGACTGGGATCTTCTCGAACGCGAAAGCGGGGCGACACGTCAGGGGATGAGGCGCTTCGCTGAGATGCTGCGAGACGCCAGGAACGGCATCTTTGTTTGGTCGATGGGGCTCACTCAGCATGCACACGGCGTTGAGACGATCGAAGCACTAATAAATGTCGGTCTCGCGCGAGGGTGGGTAGGACGAGAAAAGGCTGGGCTCATGCCGATCCGAGGGCACTCGGGTGTTCAGGGGGGAACCGAGGTTGGCTGCGCTCCGGGGCTGGACGAAAATCAGTGGAGACGCCTGGAAGAGGTGTGGGGCTTCAAGTTGCCCACTTTCCAAGGCCTGTCCGCCGCCGAGATGGTCGCCGCGGCTTATCGGGGCGGGATCGACGTTTTCTGGATGGTGGGTGGCAATTTCCTGGAGACGCTCCCAGATCCCCCTGCGGCAGCGCAGGCTTTAGAGAATGTCAGCACGCGTATCCACCAGGATGTAGTTCTCTCCTCGATGATGCTGTTGCCCCCTAAAGATACGGTCACGCTTTTTCCTGCTACCACCCGATATGAGTCTCTAGGCGGCGGGACAGAGACCTCAACCGAACGGCGCATTATCTTTTCTCCGGAAATCCCGGGTAGGCGCATCGGCTCAGCAAAACCGGAATGGGAAGTTTTTGGCGAGGTGGCGGCCCGCGTTCGGCCGGAACTGGCGGACAAGATCCGCTTTACCTCCCCGCAACAAATTCGCGACGAGATCGGCAAGGCTATCCCTCTCTACGCCGGGATCGAAGGGCTTTCGAGGGAGGGGGACAACTTCCAGTGGGGCGGGTCAAGGCTGTTTGCCGACGGGAAATTCGCCACCCCCGATTGCAGGGCTCTCTTCTCCGCCGTCACTCCGAAAGAGCGCCGGGCTCCGAAAGGCATGTTTTACGTCTCTACACGGCGCGGCAAGCAGTTCAATTCTATGGTGCAGAGAGCCATAGATCCCTTGACGGGCGCGTCGCGGGACAACATTCTCATTTCACGAGAAGATGTCGAGCGCCTGGGCATCGCGGACGGCGATCTGATCCGCCTCTCGTCAAACGTGGGAAGCTACTGCGGCCGGGCTAGGATCGACGAGATGAAGCCGGGCAACCTCGAGGTCCACTGGCCCGAAGGCAGTTGCCTTCTTTCGCGTGAAGAGATAGACATCGCGTCTCGGGAGCCGGACTACAACGCGATTGTGAGGGTCGAGAAAGTAGCGGAGGAGCCACACTGACACAGGAAGCGCCCATCCCCGATCAGCGAAACGGACATCCAGCGCGAAGCTCCGGCGTTCACCGTTCACGGAGTACTGCCGGGCCGGAGAACGTCACGTTCCCCCCTCCATCGCGCTCCCACACCGGCCCGCCAATGGCGTCGCTGATCGCTTGAGAACGCGGGCGCCGGGCGGCGGTCTCAACTTCTAGGTTTCCGAAGATCCTCTCCTAAACTTCAATCCGCCCGCAGAGCCCTTCATGGGGTCGACGGAAGCTGCACGCCGGGCGGCAACGAAGCCGCCAAAGCTAATATCAGCACGAACATCGCGGCAAGAGCCATCACCAGCGGGTCAAACGGACTCACGCCGAACAGAAACGACTGCAGCAAATGCGAGGCCGCAGCGGCGCCAGGCAATCCCATGACGCAGCCACCAATGGCAAGTTTGGCGGCGGAGGTAAAGACCAGGCCAACATTCCGGAACGTTGCGAGCCAAGAGCAATGCGGATTGCCATCTCTTGCGCACGCTGAGCCGGCTGACCCAAGTTCAGGACCCAACCGGCACCTACGGCTTCACCTATGACAACATGAACCGGTTGACCCAGACGAGCACCGCCTATTCCTTCCTGCCGTCGCGCACCTTCACGGTGCAGTACGGCTATGATGCCGCCTCCAACCGGGCGAGCATGACCGACCCTGAGAACGGTACGACGCACTACAACTACGACACGCTCAACCGTTTGAGCAGTCTGAACGATTTCCAGTCGCACAACTTCACGTTCAGCTATGACGCGCTCAGCCGCCGGTACCCAGCTCACCCGGCCCAACGGCATCAACACCAATTATTCCTACGACAACATCTCGCACCTGCTCTCGGTTCTGCACCAGCTCAACAGCAGCACAGTGGACGGGGCGCCCTTGCCGAGGACACAAAGGTGGGCTTCGGAGAGGCAGAGATCTGCGAGCTGGAGCTGAAGGACTTCGCAGGAACGCAAGCCATCCAGTAGCATCAGGGCCACGATGGCGAGATCGCGAAAGGTACGGAAGCTTTTCCAAAAAGCGGCGACCTGCTCGGCGGAAAGAGGAACGACCAGGCAGCGGGGCTGCCGCAATCGCAGGCCGGTAGCGATGCGATGGTGAGAGCGGCCGTAACCCAGAGCCGAGCGGGTGGTATAGACACGCTGAAAGTGGGACCTGCCCCCGGGAATCTCCCGACCGTAGTGAAAGCGATAGAGACAGCGCAGCACTCCCAGGCGATGGTTGATGGTGGAGGCGGCGGGCTTGGGCTCATGATCCAGTTGGCAGCGAACATAGTCGATCAGGAGAGATTCGGTGAGGTGTTGGAGAGAATGCCGTGTGTGCGGCAGCCAGCGAGCCAGGTGCAGTAAGTCATAGCCGTAGGCGCGCAAGGAACGGAGCGAGAGTTGGCGCATTCTTTGAGCATCGAGGAAGGTATTAGCCCAGGCCAGTTCCCGGTTTCGCGCATCGACGAGCCGATAAGGAGAGGCACTGGGAAGCGAAGAGGGATGCGAAATGAGGCGCACGGTCATAGCGCTCGAGCCTGGTCGAGGCAGTGGAGGAAATCGCTTCGTGTGGCGCCGGCCGCGAAGTAACTGTTCGGGTCGTGACTGTCCGGCAAGGAGACGATGCGTACGCGCAAGCGGTTCTGATGGAGGCGTTGAGCCAGAGCTTGAGCCGCGCGTTGTCCGGCCTGGTTGTGGTCCTGATCAAAGGCAAGGTAGACAGAGCGATCACGGTTGTCGTACAGCTGAGCCAGTGTGCGGGAGTCAAATGAGTACCGATGGCACAGGTGGTGTTGCGAAAGCCTTCCTGCCACAACACCGCCAAATCGAATAGTCCTTCCACCAAAATCAGTTCGGGAAAGTGGCGGACCGAATCCCAGGAGAACAAGCCATCTTTGGAGCGTGGAAGCAGTCGATGGGGAAAGGCGGCGCCCACACTGCGGCCGTAGAGGTTGACGATGCGATGGTCCTGGCGGCAAGGAAAGATCACCCGGCGGCAGAAGGCATCTTGACCCTGCTGGCCGATCAAGCCGACTTGCAAGAGGCGTTCCAGGGAATAGCCGAGGGCGCTGAGATGAGGGCGCAAGTTTCCGCCGCGCGCATAGCCAATGCCGAGTTCCTCGATGAGGACAGGATCGTGCAGTCCACGCTGCGCCAGATAGTGAATGCCTTCGGGATGGCGGTGCAGTTCGAGTTGATAGAAACCAGAGGTGTGTTCGAGCAGTTGGGATGTGGGTGCGAGTTCCTCCAGCAAGTAGGTGACGCTTTGGCGGAAGGAGAGATGCTGGGAAAGCTCCACTAAACGAATCAGGTCACCGCCTCGGCCGCAGTCGTGGCAGTAGAACAGATTCTTGCGAGGGTTGACGTAGAAGGAGGGATGGGTTTCCTCATGCAGGGGACAGTGTCCGACGAACTCGGAGCGAGCGCCAGCGCGGTGTCCGGTCCAGTGGTGCCGTTGCAAGTACTCGAGCAGCGGAATGCGCTGTTTGAGCCGTTCCAAATCCTCGCCCATGGCGGCCATCGTTCTCCCAGCCCAAACTACGAACTCTGGGCCCCAGTTCCCAGGCAAGGATGGTGGGGCAGTAAGAAAATCTCGTTGACTCTCAGAGGCGCAGGGGCCAGAAGACTTGCAGAAACGGAAACAGGGTCCGCCAGGACAAGCGTAAGAAACCGCACTCGAGTCGCTCGGCGGGTCAGCCATGGCGCCATGGTTTCCAGGGCAGGTCGCAGAAAGGAAAATGCGGGTCGCGAGGAATCCAAACTGTGGAACCAGCGGCGCAGAGTGGAAGGGTCAGGGACTCGATCAGGATCTTGGAGATGCGGCACCGCGCTTTCCCAAGAACCATGCTCCAGAAAGTATCGTCGCAACGCCTGACTGCGGGCGATCAGACTGTAATGAGTGTAGGGTAGGGAGAAAATGGGAAGGAAAGTGAAGGTTGCTTCGCATTGCGTGCAGAAGCCGCGGCGAGTCTCAATCCAGTCGTGACTCTCGTCATGAGCTTGTTTGCGCCGTCGGCCATGGCCGATGATCGTATCGCACAAACACTTCGGACAGAAACGAACGATCGGTTCGCCACTAGCCGCCGCCCAGTCAAAGTCTGGGTTGCAATAGTTCCCAGAAAGTGGGATAAACAGAATCGTATTGCTTGGAGGCTCTCTCACGGCGCGGAACCTTGCCAGGATAAGCGCCCGCAAGAGAGCCTTCTTCCTCCCTCCCTGCAAAATCTCAACCGAGGAAGAATAACCCGATTCTCATCTTTCTATTGATTGGTTTCCATGGATTGGCCGGTCAAGCGCTCAGAACCCGGTCGTGGTTGGGATAGAACTCGGACGCGTTTGCGGTAGGCAGAGGGCTACCACTCTCGCCCTTTCGGTTGCGAGGTGGTTCACAATTCCGCCATGGCCACGTTTTCCGAGGCCCCCCTATAATGCCGGACGGCCGAATTTCTCAGGTCCGGTTTGAAGCCTTGGCATCTCGTCCGTGGGCCTTCCCATTCGCCGCGAGGTTCAAGCGCTGGTTCG
>WNFF01000214.1_pt1 | contig 95282 bp, 88 predicted proteins | sample 5400441 | NCBI WGS metagenome assembly WNFF01 (sample SAMN13153345, study PRJNA577476) | soil metagenome | isolation source: 120 cm saprolite under Douglas fir tree site 2 hole 3 replicate 1 | place: USA:California | collected 2015-04-18 | reverse complement strand
GGGGCGAATTCATCCGTCAGGCCAACCTCAAGGGCAAGGACTACCGAGTGGACTGGGTCTATCTCAAGCTCAACGATCCGGAGCGCGAGACCATTCTCTGCAAGGACCCATTCCAGAGCCACGACGAGCGCGTCGAGCGACTGATCCGCTCGTTCTAGACGACACCGCTCGCGCGGTTCCAGGCGAGTGGCGCAGGACCGACCAATCGATGCCCCTCACGCCGCTTCCTCCCGACGTCATGGACGCCATCGTCGCCGGCCAGCACGGCGACGCCTTCGCGGTGCTGGGTCCCCACCCCGGACGCGACGGCACGGTCCGCGTGCGGGCCTTCCTGCCCGCGGCCCGCGCGGCCGCGGTGCTCCTACCGGACGGCTCGATCACCCCGCTGCGCTCGGTCCATCCGGGCGGCCTCTGGGAGGGCGAGCTGCCGGGCCGGACGCGGGCCCCGGCCTACCGCCTCCGCCTCGTGGACGATCAGGGGCGCGTGAGCGAGATCGAGGATCCCTACCGGTTCCCGCCCACCTTGAGCGGCTACGACCTGCACCTGCTCGGCGAGGGCACGCACTTCCGCCTCTTCGAGCGCCTCGGGGCCCACCCGATCCGCCACGAAGACGTAGAAGGCGTGCGCTTCGCGGTGTGGGCGCCCAACGCGCGGCGGGTCAGCGTGGTCGGCGACTGGAACGGCTGGGACGGGCGCACGCAGCCCATGCGCCTGCACCCCGGCAACGGCCTCTGGGAGATCTTCGTGCCGGGCGTACCGCTGGGCGCCCGCTACAAGTACGAGATCCTCGGGCGGGACGGCGGGCTGCTCGCGCTGAAGACGGACCCGGTGGCCTTCGCCTTCGAGGCGGACGAGCCGCGCACCGCCGCCGCGGTCGCCGATCTCAACGGCTTCGCCTGGGGCGACGCGGAGTGGATGGACGAGCGCAAGCGGCGCAACGCGCTCCACCGCCCCATGTCGGTGTACGAGGTACACCTGGGCTCGTGGCGGCGATCCGAGCCCGGCACGCTCCCGAGCTACCGGGAGCTCGCCGAGCAGCTCGCCGACTACGTGAGCGAGATGGGCTTCACCCACGTGGAGCTCCTGCCGATCACCGAGCACCCCTACTACGCCTCCTGGGGCTACCAGACGCTCGGCTACTACGCGCCGACCCGGCGCTACGGTACCCCCGCCGATTTCATGGCGTTCGTGGACACGCTCCACCGCCGCGGCATCGGGGTGATCATGGACTGGGTGCCCGCACACTTCCCCAAGGACGCCCACGGGCTCGCCTTCTTCGACGGCACCCACCTCTACGAGCACGACGACCCGAACCTGCGTGACCACCCCGACTGGGGCACCCGCGTGTTCAACTTCGGGCGCCGGGAGGTCGCCAACTTCCTGATCGCCAACGCGGTGTTCTGGCTCGAGCGCTACCACATCGACGGCCTGCGCGTGGACGCGGTCGCCTCGATGATCTATCGGGACTACTCTCGGAAGGCCGGCGAGTGGGTGCCCAACGAGTACGGCGGCCGCGAGAACCTGGAGGCGCTCGCCTTCCTCAAGAAGCTGAACGAGGTGGTCTACGGCGGCCAGCCCGGGGCCTCCACCATCGCCGAGGAATCGACCGCCTGGCCCCAGGTCTCGCGGCCGGTCCACCTGGGCGGCCTCGGCTTCGGCTTCAAGTGGAACATGGGCTGGATGCACGACATCCTCGAGTTCATGCAGCACGAGCCGGTGCACCGGAAGTACCACCACAACCAGCTCACCTTCGGCCTCCTCTACGCGTGGACGGAGAATTTCGTCCTGCCGCTCTCCCACGACGAGGTGGTCTACGGCAAGCGCTCGCTGGCCCGCAAGATGCCCGGCGACGACTGGCAACGCTTCGCGAACCTGCGCCTGCTCTACGCCTTCATGTGGGCCTATCCGGGGAAGAAGCTCCTCTTCATGGGGGGCGAGTTCGGCCAGTCCGACGAGTGGAGCCACGACCGGGCGCTCGACTGGTCGCTGCTCGACATGGGCCCGTACCACCGCGGCGTCCAGCGGCTGGTGAAGGACCTGAACCACGTCTACCGGGACGAGCCCTCGCTCCACGAAGTGGATTTCGAGCCGGCGGGTTTCCAGTGGATGGACTGCAGCGACTGGGAGCACAGCATCGTGACGTTCTGCCGCTTCTCCCGGAACCGGGAGCGGCTGCTCCTCTGCGCGTGCAACTTCACCCCGCTGGCGCGGCGGGGCTACCGGGTCGGCGTCCCCCGCCCCGGCTTCTATCGCGAGGTCATCAACTCCGACGCCTCCGTCTACGGCGGCGGCGACGTGGGCAACGGCGGCGGCGTGGCGAGCGAGCCGGTCCCGTGGCACGGGCAGCCGCACTCCGTGGTGCTCACCCTGCCGCCGCTCGGCGCCGTCTGGCTGACCCCAGCCTGAGGCGGCTGCGCCCACTCATGGCCGACGCTCCCCGCACCCGCCCGGGCCGGCCGTACCCGCTCGGCGCCACCTGGGACGGCGCCGGCGTCAACTTCGCCCTCTTCAGCGAGCACGCCACCGCGGTGGCGCTCTGTCTCTTCGACGAGCGGGATCCCGGCAAGGAGATCCGGCAGATCCGGCTCGAGCAGCGCACCGACCAGGTCTGGCACGCCTACGTGCCGGGGATCCGCCCCGGCGCGCTCTACGCGTACCGGGTGAACGGCCCCTACGACCCCGTCCAGGGCCACCGCTTCAACCCCGCCAAGGCCCTGCTCGACCCCTACGCGAAGGCGATCGCGGGCACGCTCGAGTGGCACGACGCCTTCTTCGGCTACCGCGTCGGCGATCCCGCGGGAGACGCCACGCCCCACGACCGTGACAGCGGGCCGTACCTGCCCAAGAGCGTGGTGGTGGATGGGACGTTCGACTGGGAAGACGACCGGCCGCCGCTCACCCGCTGGTCGCGCACCGTCATCTACGAGGTCCACGTCAAGGGCTTCACCAAGCTCCATTCCGAGGTGGCGCCCGAGCTGCGCGGCACCTACGCGGGCCTCGCCTGCGACGGGGCGGTGCGGCACCTGACCGAGCTGGGCGTCACCGCGGTCGAGCTGCTGCCCATCCATCACTCGGTCACCGAGAAGTACCAGGCGGACCGGGGCTTCACCAACTACTGGGGCTACAACTCGATCGGCTTCTTCTGCCCCGACTCGCGCTTCTCCTCCTCGGGGCACCGGGGCCAGCAGGTGGATGAGTTCAAGCGCATGGTGAAGCGGCTGCACCGGGCGGGCATCGAGGTGATCCTCGACGTGGTGTACAACCACACCGCGGAGGGTAACCACCTGGGACCGACGCTCTGCTTCCGCGGCATCGACAACGCGGCCTACTATCGCCTGTCCCCGGAAGACCTTCGTTTCTACGTGGACTACACCGGGACCGGCAACACGCTCAACATGCGGCACCCGCGCACGATCCAGCTCATGATGGACAGCCTGCGCTACTGGGTGCTCGACATGCACGTGGACGGCTTCCGCTTCGACCTCGCGGCCGCGCTGGCCCGCGAGCTGCACGACGTGGACCGGCTCTCCGCTTTCTTCGACGTCATCCACCAGGATCCGGTGATCTCGCAGGTCAAGCTCATCGCCGAGCCCTGGGACCTGGGCCAGGGCGGCTACCAGGTGGGCAATTTCCCGGTGGGGTGGACGGAGTGGAACGGGAAGTACCGCGACACCATCCGCCGCTACTGGAAGGGCGACGAGGGCCAGGTGGCGGAGCTCGGCTACCGCCTCACCGGCTCCAGCGATCTCTACGAGATGGGCGGGCGACGGCCCTACGCGAGCGTCAACTTCGTCACCGCCCACGACGGCTTCACCCTCGCCGACCTCGTGTCCTACAACGCCAAGCACAACCTGGCCAACGGCGAGAACAACCGGGACGGCACCGACGACAACAGCTCCTGGAACTGCGGGATCGAGGGCCCCACCGGCGATCCCAAGGTCACCGCGGTCCGCGAGCGACAGATGCGGAACTTCCTCGCCACCCTGTTCCTGTCCCAGGGCATCCCCATGCTGCTGGGCGGCGACGAGATGGGCCGCACCCAGCGGGGCAACAACAACGCCTATTGCCAGGACACCGAGCTGTCGTGGTTCCACTGGCCGCCCAGCGAGACCGGGCGGCGCCTGATCGAGTTCACGCGGCGCCTCATCCGGCTCAAGCACGCCAACCCGGTCTTCCACCGGCGCATGTTCTTCCAGGGCCGCCGCATCCACGGCTCCGCGGTGAAGGACCTCGCCTGGTTCCGCCCCGACGGCCACGAGATGACCGACGAGGAGTGGCAGAACAGCTTCAGCCGCTGCCTGGGGCTGCGGCTGGCCGGCGACGCCATCGAGGAGGTGGACGACCTGGGCGAGCCCATCGTCGGCGATACCTTCTTGATCCTGCTCAACGCCCACCACGAGCCGGTGCCCTTCGTGCTCCCTGCCCACGAGACACGCGTGAGCTGGGATCCGGTGCTCGACACGCGCGACTGGGACGGCGACGCCGAGCGCCCGTCCGTGCGCACCGGCGAGCCGTACATGCTCGAAGGCCGCTCCCTCGCCGTCCTGCGCCTCGGCCGGACCGCCCGCCCCGCGCAAGGAGCCTGACCGATGACCGACTCGCCCGAATTCGATTCCGAGCTGCACCGCACCGCGCTGGCCCAGCTCGATCGCGTCGCGACCCGGCTCGCGCTCGACTCCGACATCCACGAGCGGCTGCGCTTCCCGCGCCGGGCCCTCGTGGTCTCGGTCCCCATCCGGATGGACCGCGGCGACACCGAGGTGTTCATCGGCTACCGGGTGCACCACAACACCGCCCTCGGTCCCACCAAGGGCGGCCTGCGCTACGACCTGGGGGTCAACCTGGGCGAGGTGACCGCGCTCGCGATGCTGATGAGCTGGAAGTGCGCTTTGATGGGTTTACCCTACGGCGGCGCCAAGGGCGGCGTGCGCTGCAACCCGCGCGCGCTCTCCCCACGCGAGCTGGAGCACCTCACCCGCCGCTACACCACCGAGATCATCCACATGATCGGCCCCGATCTCGACATTCCCGCCCCCGACCTCGGCACCGACGAGCAGACCATGGCGTGGATGATGGACACCTACTCGATGACCCAGGGCAAGAGCGTGCCCGGGGTGGTCACCGGCAAGCCGATCATCGTGGGCGGCTCCGCGGGCCGGCGCGAGGCCACCGGCCGCGGCATCGTGTTCGTGCTCTACCAGGCGGCCAAGAGCCTGGGCCAGGAGCTGCGGGGCAAGAAGATCGTCGTGCAGGGCTTCGGCAACGTGGGCAGCGTGGCCGCGCGGCTGCTGTGGAACGACGGGTGCACGATCGCGGGCATCAGCGACGTCAAGGGCGGGGTCTGGAATCCCAACGGCATCGACATCCGCCAGCTCCAGGACTACGTGGCCCAGACCGGCAGCGTGGCGGGCTTCGCGGGCGGCGAGCCGGTCAGCAACGAGGCCATCCTGGAGCAGCCCTGCGACGTCCTGATCCCGGCCGCGGTCGACTCGGTCATCCACGCGCGCAACGCCGACCGCATCAAGGCCCTCATCATTGCGGAGGGCGCCAACGGGCCCACCACCCCCGAGGCCGACGTGATCCTGCGCGACCGCGGGGTGACCGTCATCCCGGACATCCTGTGCAACGCGGGCGGGGTCGTCGTGTCGTACTTCGAATGGGTGCAGGGCCTGCAGTACTACTTCTGGAAGGAGAGCGAGATCATCGCGCGCCTGCAGGAGATCATGGCGCGATCGTTCACGAGCGTCTGGCGGACCGCCCAGAAGAGCGGCGTGGACCTCCGAACCGGCGCGCTGATGGAAGGCATCAGCCGGGTGGCCGACGCCCACGTTTCCCGCGGCCTGTACCCGTAGCCGGAGCCGCCGGGACCGGCGTCGCGTCGAGCGAGGGCCGCCGCAGGGCCCACCAGAGCCCCGCCCCGGCCACCAGCACGCCCGCCACGCTCGCGAGCTGCCCGACCCGGAAGGACCCGATCCAGAAGCTGTCGAGTCGCAGCGCCTCGATGAAGAACCGGCCCACCGAGTAGAGCCCGACGTAGGCGAAGGAGACCGCGCCGGGATGCCGCCCGACCCGCGGACGGATCCAGCGCACGAGCACTACGAAGACCAGCAGGTTCCACAGCGACTCGTAGAGGAACGTGGGGTGGAAGAAGTCGAACTGCCGGAGCTCGGGCGGCCGATGCGGCGGCGAGATGTAGAGCTTCCACGGCAGGTCGGTGGGAGCCCCAAAGGCCTCCTCGTTGAAGAAGTTCCCCCAGCGGCCGATGGCCTGCCCGAGGATCAGGCTGGGCGCGATGACGTCGAGCGCGCGGAGCACCGGCACGCCCCACTTCGACGCGAGCAGCGCGCCGACGAGCGGCCCCACGATGAGGCCTCCGTGCATCGCGAGCCCGCCCTCCCAGACCGCGATGATCTTCCACGGGAACCGGCCGTAGTAGTCCCAGTTGAAGACGACCTCGTACAGGCGCGCGCCGACCAGGCCCGCCACCGTGCCCCACTGGGCGACGCGGATGATGTCGTCGGCGGGCAGCCCCTCCTGGACCGCGCGCCGGTGGGCGAGCCAGAAGCCCACCAGGATCGCGGTGGCCATGAGGATGCCGTACCAGCGGATCTGGAGCGGCCCGAGCTCGAACACGATGGCGCCGGGCGAGGCAAACACGCCCAGCACGATATCACGGGACCGCCCGGCCGGGCGTCAGGGCTGTCGGTAGTCGAGCCCGGCGGCGGCGAACTTGGCCTTGAACGCGGGCCGGGTCAGGAACGCGATGAACGCCCGCGCGGTCTCCGGCGCGGCGCTGCGCGCGGCCAGTCCCGCCGAATAGACGGTGACCTTCTGGAGATCCGGCGGCAGCGGGCCCACCAGCACCACGCCCTTGACCGGCACGATCTCGCTGATCTGGTGCACCACCACCTCGGCCTCGCCGGTCGCGACCTTCTCGGCGGGATAGCCGCCCGGCACGAGCTGGGTCTTGCCCTTCACCGCGGCCGCGATGCCGAGCCGGTCGAGGACGCTCGCGAAGTGGATGCCGCTGGTGGCGCCCTGCGCCGGATCCACGTAGACCAGCGACTTCGCGGAGAGCAGCGTTTGCTTGAACGCCTCCGACGTGGCGATGTCGGGCTTCGGCGCGCCCTCGCGCACGCCGACCCCCATGCCCGTCCGCGCGAGGTCGGCGCGGCTGCCCGGCACCACCGCGCCCTGCTTCGCCACGTCGTCGATGGCCACATCGGTCATGATGACCACGTCCACCGGCTCGCCGCTCGCCAGCTTGCCGCGCGTGACGCCGACCGTACCGAACGAGAGCGTCACGGTGTGACCCGTCTCCTGCCGGAAGGCCTCGGCCAGCTCGGTGACGATGGCCCGCACCGCCCCCGCGCTGAACACCTTCAGCTCGTCGGCACGGGCGGTCCCGGCGCCGAGGCCGATCGCGCTTCCCCACATCGCCAGCATGATCACGCAGAGTCTCATCCCGTGCTCCTTTCAGGAGGTCCCGCCGGGGCCCGGAGGGCGGCGGGCAGGATCGGTAGCGCGGTGACCCTCACGCCGAGCGCCTTCACCGCGTCGGCCACCGCGTTGGCGATGGCGGCGGGCGCGCCGATCGTGCCGCCCTCGCCCATGCCCTTGTAGCCGCCCGGAGTGAGCGGCGACGGCGTCTCCAGATGGCCGATGGTGAAGAACGGCAGCGCGCCGGCCACCGGCAGGGCGTAGTCCATCAGGGTGCCCGTCGCGAGCTGCCCGCTCTCGTCGTAAACGAGGCGCTCGCCCAACGCCTCGCCGATACCTTGGGCCACCGCCCCGTGGATCTGGCCCTCGACGATCATCGGGTTGATCACGGGCCCGCAGTCCTCGACCACCGTGTACTCGCGGACGGTGACGCGGCCGGTCTCGGGATCCACCTCGACACCGGCCACGTGCACCGCGCCCGAGAAGGTCGGCCCCGGCGGATCGAAGGACTGGGTCGCCTCGAGACCCGGCTCCATGCCCGGAGGCAGGCCGCCGGGCGGGGGGGCGCAGGCCAGGCGAGCGATCTCGGCCACCGACACGCCGCGATCGGGCATGCCCCGCACGCTCACCCGCCCGTCGTGCAGCAGCAGGTCCGCGGGGCTCGCCTCGAGCAGCCGGCCCGCGATCGCCAGGAGCTTGCGCCGCACGGTGGCCGCCGCCGCGTCGGCCGCGCCGCTCTGGGCGATGGCGCCGCGGCTCGCGAAGGTGCCGGTGCCGCCCGGGGCGGTGTCCGTGTCGGGCTGGCGGACCGTCACCGTCTCGAGCGGGACGCCGAGCTGATCGGCGACGAGCTGGCCGGTGGTGGTGGCGTGCCCCTGGCCTTGCGAGGGAAACGACACGTAGCAGGTAACCGAGCCGTCGGCGGCCATTTCCACCCGAGCCGCTTCGTGTCCAGGCATGTCCGACATTCCTCGTTGACGGTATGTTTCGGAGCCGATGCCGGTGTATTCCGTGTAACACGCCAGACCAACACCGAAAAGCCGGCCCCGCGCCCGCCCGTCCTCGCGCTCTCGCGTGAGCCGATCGTAGCCGGCCAGGGTGAGCGCCTGCTCGAGCGCCTTCGGGTAGTCGCCGCTATCGTAGACGAAGCCGGTGGCCGAGGTGAAGGGGTAGGCGTCGCGGGGAATGAGGTTGCGGCGGCGGATCTCGGCCGGGTCGAGGCCGAGCCGGTCGGCGAGCAGGTCGAGCGTGCGCTCCATCACGAAGGCGCCCATGGTCATCCCCACCCCGCGGTAGGCGCCGAGCGGCGGCTTGGTGGTGGCGAGCGCGGTGAGGTGGAAAGCGTAGGCCGGCGTGCGATAGGGCCCGGGCAGGATGGAGGCGGTGCCGAGCGGCTCGAGCGCGGCGGTGAGCGGGTAGATGTGATACGCCCCCGCGTCCGACCACAGACGCGCGCGCAGGGCCAGCAGCACGCCGGCCTTGTCGGCGGCCGCCTCGATCTCCACGCGCGCCTCCCGGGCGTGGGCCGCGGCGGCCAGGTTCTCGCGTCGGGTCTCGATCCACTTCACCGGACGCCCGGTGCGGCGGGCCAGCGCGGCCACCGCCAGGTCCTCGGGCATCACGTGCATCTTCTGCCCGAAGCCGCCGCCGGTATCGGGCACGATCACCCGCACGCGCGCCTCCGGCAGGCCGAAGGCGCGGGCGACCCCGGTCCGGAAGACGTGCGGCACCTGGCTGCCCGTCCAGAGCGTGAGCGCGTCGCCCTCCCAGCGCGCGATCACGCCGCGGCCCTCGAGCGGCGCGGCCGAGCAGCGCGCGTGGGTGAACGTCTCGCGGATCACGACGGCGGCGGCCGCGAAGGCCCCGTCCACGTCGCCCTGGCTGCCCCGGCGCTCGAAGAGGACGTTGGAGCCGTGCTCGGGGTGGAGCCGGGGCGCGCGGGGATCGAGCGAGGTGTCCACGTCGGGCACCGCGGGGAGCGGATCGTACTCCACTTCGACCAAGGCACAGCCGTCCGCGGCCACGTAGGGCGTGGAGCCGGCCACCACCGCCACCGCCTCGCCGACGAAGCGCACGCGGGCGGGGGGCAGCGCGGGCCAGGCGGTCGAGGCGAAGCCGGGCGCGTCGAGGCGCGGGGCGAGCGGGGCGACCACGCCGTCGAGGTCACGGCCCGTCAGCACCAGCTCCACACCGGCCGAGGAGCGCGCGGCCGTCGTGTCCACGGAGCGCAGCTCGGCGTGGGCGTGTGGGCTCCGCACGAAGGCGGCGTGGAGCGTGATGTCGTCGAGGAAGCGGCCTCGCCCCGCCAGCAGGCGGGGATCTTCCACCCGCTTGACGTGCGCGCCCAGATAGCGCGGCGGAGGCGAGGACAGGAGCTAGCCCCTCACCCTCCCCTCTCCCCAGAGGGGAGAGGGTGATCCGATAGGTTCACGGCCTCGCCACGCGGGGCAGCACCTCGTTCGCCAGCAGCTCGAGCTGCTCGATCCCCCAGCTGAGCGGGTTGAGCACGATGTACTCGCAGCCGCCGAGGTTGGCGACCTTGGCCCGGATCTTCTCGGCCAGCTCCTCCGCTTCTCCCAGAAGATAAAACTCCCGCCAATAGGGAAGATCCATGCCCGAGTAGGTCTTGAAGTGCGGGATGGCGGTCTCCGGCTTCTCCCCCTTCTTCAGCACCCACACGAAGTTCGAGTAGACCTTGTTCATGTCGCCGGGCTTGCGGCCGAACTCGCCCATGAAGCGCTGGATCTTCTCCCAGTCGCCCTTGACCATGTCGGCGGTCGCGGAGGAGTGCGGGACCCAGGTCTTCGCGTACTTGGCGATGCGGCGCAGCACCGGGTCGATATTGGTGACGGTCTGGCCGTAGACCTTCTCGAAGGGCTGGCTGCCGCCGCCGATCCAGATGGGTGGATGTGGCTTCTGCGCGGGCTTGGGGTCGATGGTGAGGTCGCGGAACTTGTAGTACTTGCCCTCGTAGGTGACGTGGTCCCCGGCCCAGAGCGCGGTCACCGCCTCCAGCATCTCGTCCATCCGCCGCCCGCGCTCCTTGTGCGGCACACCCATGAGTGCGAACTCCTCCTCGTGCCAGCCGACACCGACGCCCAGGATGCTGCGCCCGCCCGAGAGCAGGTCGAGCGTGGCCCACTCCTTGGCGAAGTAGGCCGGGTTGCGGAGCGGCAGGACCAGCACCATGGTGCCGAGCTTGATGGTGCGGGTGACGCCGGCCAGCGCCGAGAGCAGAGCCACCGGCTCGAGCCAGGCGCAGGCGTAAGCGGGCGGGGTCAGCAGGAGATGGTCGATGGACACCGCGCAGTCGAAGCCCAGATCCTCCGCCCGCCGCAGGTAGGCGCCCATTTCGGCGAGCGACGCGGTCTTGGGGCCGAGCGCGAAGCTCGGGATGCGCAGGCCGAACTTCATGCCGCCGGCGCCGATGCTACCGGCTGCGCGCGACCCACCGGAGCGACTCTTCTCTGAGCGCGTCGCCGCGACCTTCTTCGGTTTGCGGTTTGGCCTCTTCGCCCCTCTGGGGCTCATCGGAGTCCGTCCTCCTTCTTGGCTTCGGCGATGGTGAGACCGCCGACGCGGGGGTGCGGCCGCCCGCCGTCCGTGACCACCAGGGCCACCAGGATCTCGTTGGCGCGGGGCGCGTCGTTGACCCGCACCTCCATCGCGTCGAAGTGGGTGCGCACGAAGGCTGCGTCCTTGTAATGGAGCGGGACGTCGATGGTGGTCCCGGGCGCGCCCAGCTTCTTGGCGGACGGGATGATCGCCTTCCCGCCGTGCACGAGGGCGCGGAACGGGGTGCCGAGCGTGGGATGCAGGATGGCCGCGGCGTGCTCGTACTCGCCGTCCGTTCCCACGATGGCCGCCTTGCCGTAGGAGTGCACCGGCCCGCCCAGCGCCATCACCGCGCGGCGGCCGAGCAGGTCGCCCAGCTCCTCGCCGGTCTTGATCAGCTCCTGCAGATCCTCGACGAAACGGCCCGCGAAGGGGTTGGCGATCACCGCGACCGCCGCGACCTTCTTCACCGGCTTCTCCACGCGCCGGCCGCCGTCCTCCTGGATCTCCTCCACCACCGTGAGCAGCTTGCGGATCTTCATCAGTGGCCTCCCGCGGCGGGGCCCTGGCCCTTCACCACCTCCGCCGCGCGCGTGGCGGGCGGGGTGTTGCGGCTCCGCCCGATCTTGATCTGCCCGTCGATGAGAATCATGGAGACCCCGAAGAGATCGCCGACCCGGAGCGCCTCGAGGGCGGTCCGGCCCTGCGAGCCGATCGGCGCGTCCACGATGCAGAAGTCGGCCTCCCGCCCCGGGGCGATCACCCCCACCGGCAGCTTGTAGACCCGGGCGGTGTTGCCGGTGGCCATGCACACCGCCTCCTCGGGGGCGAGTCCGCCGAGCGAGACCAGGTGGGCGAGCACCCGCAGGATGCCGAGCGGCACCACCCCGGTGCCGGAGGGGGCGTCGAGGCCGATGATAATGCGATGGGTCGCCTTCGCTTCCTGGGCACGGCGCAGGGCGTGGAGCGCCGTCTTGCCGTTGCCGCAGTGGACGATCTCGAGCGCCATCTGGGTGGCCACCAGTGCGTCGATCTCGCGCTCGCTCATCGACGTCGTCCCTCCGTTGATGTGGCCGACCACGTCGGGGTCGGCCTCCAGCACGACCTCGCCCGAGATGGCACTGGAGCCCGCGATCGACGGCCCGCCGGTGTGGATGGTCACGGTCATGCCGTGCTTCTTGGCCCACCGGACCATCGGCGCCGCGTCCTTGCCGGTCTTGACCGAGCCGAGCCCGATCTCGCCCACCAGCTTGACACCGGCCTTCGCCATCTCCACGAAGTCGTCCTCCACCATGCCGAGCTCCAGGATCGGAGCGCCCGCGTGCATCTTCACCCCGGCCGGCCGCGCGTTAGCATAGGCCTTGGCGGCCACGATGGCGAGCGCCTTGAGCCCCACGATGTCCTTGGGCCGCCCGGGCAGGTGCACCTCGCCGGCCGAGATCATGGTGGTGATGCCGCCGTTGAGACCGGAGTCGATGAAGTCGATGGTCCGCTGCCGCGGGGTGAAGTCGCCGAAGACCGGATGGCAGTGCGAATCGATGAGGCCCGGGACCACCGTGCTGCCCCGGGCGTCGATGACGGTGTCGGCATCGTCGTCGAGGCCCCGGCCGACCGCCACGATCTTGCCGTCCGCGGTCACGATCGAGTCGCCGTCGAGCAGGGGCTTCGCGATATCCCCCGACACGATCTGCCCGATATTCCTGATCAGCGTCTTCAAAGGTGCCTCCGGCCTCCTCTTACCCCTCTCCCCTCTGGGGAGAGGGCAGGGTGAGGGGTGGGTTCTCACGCTCACGGCCAGTCATACGGTCAGATACTTTCGCCGCAGCGCCTCGTCGGCCATCAGCTGGCTCATGGGCCCGTCGAAGCGGATCTCCCCCTTCTCGATGATGTAGGCGCGGTCGGCGAGCCGCGCCGCGAACTTGAGATTCTGCTCGGAGAGCAGGATCGTCAAGCCCTCCCGCTTGAGCGCGGCGATCTGGTCGCCCAGGGCCCGCACGATCACGGGAGCCAGGCCTTCCGACGGCTCGTCCAGCAGGAGCACGCGCGGGTTGCCCATCAGGGTGCGCGCCACCGTCAGCATCTGCTGCTCGCCGCCCGAGAGGCTCCCGGCGCGCCGGCCCGCCAGCTCCAGGAGCTTCGGAAAGAACTGGTAGACTCGCGCTTCGCTCCAGACCCCGTCGCCCTTGGCGCCCACGGTCAGGTTCTCCTCGACGGTGAGATCGGCGAAGATGCGCCGGTCCTCCGGCACGTACCCCACCCCGAAGCGGCTGATCTCGTGGGTCGGCCGCCGGGTGATCTCGTGCCCGTCGAAGCGGATGGCGCCGCCGGTCACCTCCACCAGACCCACGATGGCCTTGAGTGTGGTGGACTTGCCCGCGCCGTTGCGCCCCAGCAGGGACACCGCCTCGCCCGCCCGCGCGGAGAGCGTCACCCCGTGGAGCACGCGCGAGAGACCGTAGCCGGCCTCGACCGCTTCGAGCTCCAGAGCGTCTTTCATGGCCGGCTCACGCGTCGTCGCCCAGGTAGACGCGCTGGACCTGGGGGTCGACGCGGACGGCGGCGGGAGCCCCGTCCGCGATGACGCGGCCCTGGTGGAGCACCATGATCCGGTCGGCGACGGCGAAGACCACGTCCATGTCGTGCTCGGTGAAGAGCACGGTGAGCCCGCGCGCGCGGGCGATCCGCTGGGTGAGCGCCATGAGCGCGCCGCGCTCGGCGGGCGCCATGCCCGCGGTGGGCTCGTCGAGCAGCAGCACCTCCGGGTCGTTGGCGAGGGCCACCGCCAGCTCGAGCTTCTTGAGATCGCCGTAGGCGAGCACCGCGGCGACACGCCCGGCCTGGTCGGCCAGGCCCACCTGCTCGAGCAGGGCGCGCGCCTCCTCGGTCTGCAGGCGCTCGGCCCGCTCCAGCAGCGCGTAGGTCTTGCCGAGGTGCGAGAGCCGCGCGACCTGCACGTTCTCGAGCGCGGTGAGGGTGGCGAAGGTGGCGGTGATCTGAAAGGTCCGGCTCACCCCGCGGCGCCAGACCGCGTAGGGCGGCAGCCCGCTGAGCCGCTCTCCCTTGAAGAGGACGAGGCCCGCGTCGGCCTTGAGCTGGCCGGTGAGCATGTTGAAGAAGGTGGTCTTCCCCGCCCCGTTGGGCCCGATCAGGGCGCGGATCTCGCCCTTGGGCATCGCGAGGTCCACGTCCCGGACCGCGCGCACGCCCCCGAAGGACTTGGACAGCCCGCGGGTCTCGAGCACCGGGCTCACGGGCGGCGTCCGTCGAGCATGCCCGCGATGCCGCGCGGGAAGGCCAGGACCAGCAGCAAGAGAATGGCGCCCAGCACGATCTGCCAGTAATCGGTGTAGCGCGTGATCACGGTATCGAGCAGCTTGTAGACCGCGGCGCCGATGAGCGGGCCGGACGGTGAGCCCACGCCGCCCAGGAGGACCATCACCAGCGGCTGCACCGACATGGGCGACTCGGTGTAGACCGGGAACACGCTGCCTTTCAGGAAGGCGTAGATGGCGCCGCCGAGGCCCGCCACGAAGCCGGCCACCACGAACGCGGTCCACTGCAGCGCGCGGATGTTCACGCCCACCGCCTCCGCCCGCCGCGCGTGGTCGCGGACGGCCCGCAGCGTGAGGCCGAAGGGCGAGGCGGTGACCAGCCGCAGGAGGAGCAGGCCCCCGAGCGTGGCGGCGAGCGCCCAGTAGTAGTAGCGGCTCGGCGAGCCCAGCCAGCGGGCGGGCCAGACGCTCAGCATTCCGTTGTCGCCGCCGGTGACGTCGTCCCACTGGTGCACCACCGCGTAAACGATCTGGGCGAAGGCCAGCGTCAGCATCGCGAAGTAGATGCTGCTGAGCCGCACGCAGAAGTAGCCGAACACGCAGGCGGCCAGCGCGGCCACCACCGGCGCGAGCACGAAGGCGGCGGGCATGGGCAGGCCGGCCAGCTTCAGGAGCACCGCGGCGCCGTAGGCGCCCAGTCCGAAGTAGGCGGCGTGGCCGAACGACACCATGCCGCCCACCGACATCAGGAGGTGCAGGCTGGCCGCGAAGAGCGCGAAGGCGAAGATCTCGACCGCGATGGAGATCCAGAAGGTCGGCAGCACGAGGGGCAGGCCGGCCAGCCCGATCAGCCCGGCCCCGAGCCAGATCGGACCGAGCCGCCGCGGTTGCGCCTCGGCCACCGCGCCGCTGCCCGGCGGGCGAAGCTGGATCTCGGGCCGCCCCAGGAGGCCCCACGGCCGCACCACCAGCACGACCGCCATCACCACGAAGATGAGCACGATGGCGATCTTCGGCAGCAGCAGCACCCCGTAGGCGTTGAGCACCCCGATGAGCAGCGCGGCGAGCAGGGCGCCCCAGACCGAGCCCATGCCCCCGATCACCACCACCACGAACGCCTCCACGATGATCGACGTGTCCATCACGGTGGTGAGCGCCAGCCGCGGCACCTGGAGCGCGCCGCCCAGGCCGGCCAGGAAGGAGCCCAGCACGAACACCGAGGTGAAGAGCCGCGATTGGTCGACTCCAAGCGCGGCGACCATCTCCCGGTCCTGGGTGGCGGCGCGGATCAGGATGCCCCAGCGCGTGCGGTGGAAGAGCAGCCAGAGCCCGAGCGCGACGAGCGGGCCGAAGGCGATGACCGCGAGGTCGTAAGAGGGAAAGAGCTGGCCCGCGATCGGCACCGAGCCGGCCAGGCCCGGCGCGGTGGGACCGGTCTTGTTGTCGGCGCCCCACAGGTACCTGACGGCGTCCGCGGTCACCAGGACGAGGGCAAAGGTGAGCAGGAGCTGGTAGAGCTCGGGCGCCTTGTAGACGCGGCGGAGCAGCAGGATCTCCACCAGGCCGCCCAGCGCCGCCACCAGCACCGCCGCGAGCAGGACGGCCGCGTAGAAGGCCACCGGCCCGCCGGGCAGCACCGCGGCCAGCGAGTAGGTCAGGTAGGCGGCGAGCATGTAGAAGGAGCCGTGGGCGAAGTTGACGATGCGGGTGACGCCGAAGATCAGCGAGAGACCGGACGCGATGAGGAAGAGGAACATCGCGTTGGCGAGCCCGCTCAGGAGCTGGACGAAGAGGAGGGACATGACGGCGTGCGGGCCCCCTCACCCTGCCCTCTCCCCCGAGGCGGGGGCGAGGGTCATCGAAGGACACCCTCTCCCTTCAAGGGAGAGGGCAGGGTGAGGGTTGGTCCTAATTGGCCGGGCGGAGCTTCTTGGCTTCTTCTTCGGTCGGCAGCACCTTCTCGCCCGGCACGTACTCGTGGTTCACCATGATGCCGACGCCGCGCTGGGGATCGAGCTTGGTCGTCCCCACCCACGCGCCCATGGTGGACTGCCCGTCGGCGGCGCGGAACATGATCGGCCCCATCGGGGTGTCGACCTTCAGGCCCTTGAAGGCGGCCACCAGCTTGGGCGTCTCGGTAGAGCCCGCCTTCTTGATGGCCTCGGCCACCGACAGGTAGGTGATGTAGCCGATGAGCGAGCCGAGCACCGGGGTCTTGTCGCCACGCTTGATGTAGCGCGCCACCCACTCCTGGTGCCCGGCGGTCTTCACGTCGTACCAGGGGTAGCCGGTGACCAGCATGCCCTCGGGCGCCTCGAGCTTGAGGGGATCGATGTACTCGGGCTCGCCGAGCAGGATGCCGACCACGAACGTCTTCTGGAAGAGCCCGCGCTTGCCGGCCTCGCGCACGAACGCGAGCCAGTCGCTGCCGAAGAGCGAGACGTAGAGCGCGTCCGGGTTCTGGTTCAGGATGGCGGTGACGAGCGGGCCCGGCTCGATCTTGCCGAGGGTCGGCCAGTGCTCGCCCACCACTTGCACGTCGGGCTTCAGCTCCTTGAGCCGGTCCCGGAACGTCTCCCACGCGCGCTTGCCGTACTCGTAGTTGGGGCCGATGGTGGCCCACTTCACGTACTTCATCCGGCCCGCCTTGTCGGCGAGCATGCGCCCCTGCTCATAGGTGTTGGGACGCAGGCGCACCGCGTGGTCGTGCCCCTTGGACCAGGTGAGCGCCTCGGTCAGCGCCTCGGAGGCCAGGAACATGGTCTTGTTCTGCTTGGCCCAGTCCGAGACCGCGAGCCCCACATTGGAGAGGAAGCTCCCGGTGATCATCGCGACCTTGTCGGACTCGACCAGCTCCTGCGCGTGCTTGACCGCCTCCGCGGGCTGGGCCTTGTCGTCGCGGAACAGGACTTCGACCTTGCGACCGAGAACGCCTCCCTTGGCGTTGATCTCCTCGACGGCCATCTCGACGCCGACGCGGTACGGCCCGGTGAAGGGCGCGCCGATGCCGCTATAGGTGTTGATGTCGCCGAGCTTGATCGGCGCCTGGGCCGTGGCGGAGCCCGCCCCCAGCGTGAGCAGGAGGGCGACCGCCGAGAGGGACAGGAGACGGGGTGCACACATGCGGAACCTCCTCGTGGTTCGTGTTGCGCTGAGTAAAGCAAATGCGCGGAGACTGTCAAGGCGATTCTCCGCGCTTGACAGGGAGCATAGCCGAGTGGTTTCCTCTGGGGCAAGCGGAGATTGCTTTGGACGAAAGCCCGGAGACCCGAGCGCTGGTGGAGGCGGTGGCCGCGCGCCTCCGGGAGGCGCGCCGCGCGCAGCGCCTCACCCTGCGCGCGCTCAGCGAGAAGACCGGCCTCTCGGAGCCGTTCCTCTCCCGGCTCGAGCGGGGCCTCGTCTCGACCTCGATCGCCAATCTCATCCTCATCACCCGCACCGTCGGCATCGATCTTGGACAGCTCTTCCAGGGCGTGTCCGGCACGACCACCACGCAGCACTACGCGCTGGTGCGCGCGGCCGAGCGGCGGCCGCCCCAGGAGGTGCCGGCCACCGGCTACACCTATCAGCCGATGGCGGTGGGCTGGCCCGGGCAGCGGATGGACGCCTTCGTGCTCACCTTCCCGGTCAAGAACCGGGCCGACGTGCTCACCGCGCACGAGGGCGACGAGCTGTCGTTCGTGCTGCAGGGCGAGATCCTCTTCCAGCTCGGCGACGAGAAGATCCCGCTCAAGGCGGGCGACTGCCTCTACTTCAACGCCGAGATCCCGCACATGGGCAAGAACGTCGGCCGCGTGGACGCCAAGGTGCTCATGGTCGCGGCCCCCGGCCGCGGGCCCGGACGCGAGTACGGCTGGTGGAAGGCGCCGGCCCCCGCCGCGCGAACCCGGCCCCGGCGGCTTCGCCGGTCATCCCGGACAAGGAGAGACGGCTAGGATGGAACGCACGATCTACACCTCGTGCACGCTGGATTGCCCGGACGGTTGCGGGATCATCGCGCACGTGAAGGACGGGCGCGTGGTGAAGCTCGAGGGCCATCCCGATCACGAGTTCACGCAGGGCTATCTCTGCGGCAAGACCTACCGCTTCCCGGAGCGCGTCTACAGCCCGGAGCGCCAGCTCCATCCGCTCAAGCGGAGCAACGGGCGGCCCGACGGCGGCTGGGAGCGGATCGGCTGGGACGAGGCGCTCGATCTGGTCGCGGAGAAGATCCGCGGCTACGTGGCCGACCCGGGTCCGCTGTCGATCATGCACTACCAGCGCACCGGCTCCTGGGGCGCCACCAAGCTCCTGAGCCGGCGCTTCTGGAACCTGCTGGGCGGCGTCACCACCACCAGCGGCTCGCTCTGCAGCGGCGCCGCGCGGGCCGGCCAGGCGCTCGATTTCGGCGTCCGCGCCGGCCACGATCCGTCCGACATGGTGAACAGCCGCCTCGTGCTGCTCTGGGGCCGCAACCCGATGGCCACCAACCTCCACACGGTACCGATCCTCAAGGAGGTGCGGAAGCGCGGCGGCCGCGTCATCCTGATCGACCCGGTGCGGAGCGAGTCGGCGAACTTCTGTGACCACCACGTGCAGCCGCGCGTGGCCACCGACGCGGAGCTCGCGATGGCGATGGCCAAGGTCATCCTCGAGGAGGGCCTCGAGGACCGCGGGTCCCTCGAGCGGCACGCGCACGGCTTCGCGGAGTACCGTGCCCTGCTCGACGCCCGCCCGCTCGCCGAGCTGGCCGCTGCGTGCGAGCTGACGGAGGCGGCGATCCGGGAGCTCGCGCGCGAGTACGCGAGCACCCGGCCCGCGTCCATCCTCCTCGGGTGGGGCCTCAACAAGTACCAGCACAGCGCGGAGATCTTCCGTTGCGTGGACGCCCTCGGCGCCCTCGGCGGCCACATCGGGGTGCCCGGCGGCGGCGTCTCCCACGGCTACAACACCCAGCGACACTTCGACAAGACGGTGGAGGCCGCCGACCGCGCCACGCATCATCGCGCGATCCCGGAGCCCCTGCTCGGCCGCGGGCTCCTCGAAGCTCAGCAGCCGCCCATCCGCATGATGTTCGTCAACAGCGGCAACCCGGTGAACCAGTCGCCGAACTCGAACCGGGTCGCCCAGGCCCTGGCCGGCCTCGAGTTCATCGTGGTCGTGGACCAGGTGCTCACCGACACCACCGACTACGCCCACGTCTTCCTCCCCACCACCACCTTCCTCGAGGAGGAGGACATGCTGGTGTCGTGGGGACACAACATCATCGGCGGGGTGAACCGGGTGATCGAGCCGGTGGGCGAGGCGCGCTCCGACCTCACGATCTTCCAGCAGCTCGCCGACCGCCTCGGCATCGGGCCCGAGATGGCGGGCGCCCCGCGCGACTGGCTCTCGCGCATCTTCACGCCGCTCACCAAGCGCGGCGTGAGCATCGAGCAGGTCATGGAAGGCCCGGTGCGCTGCCCGGTGGCGCCGATGGTGCCCTTCGCGGATCACGTCTACCCGACCAGGTCGGGCCGCTTCGAGTTCATCACCGAGCTCCGCCACGAGCCGCGCGTGGTACCGGACTATCCGCTCACTCTCGTGACCAACTACAGCAAGAAGTGGCTCCTCTCCCAGATCCTCGAGAAGGAGCATCCGGCCATCGCCTCGGTCCGCGTCGGCACCGAGACCGCCGCGGCCTACGGCATCGAGACCGGCGAGCGGGCGATCATCCGCTCCCCCGTCGGCCACCTCGAGGTCCTAGTGCTCGTCGACGCGCGGATCGGCCGCGGCATGGTCATCATGCCGGTCGGCACCTGGATCAAGCGCGGCGGGGGCGCCAACGTGCTGACCGAGGACATCATGTCCAACTTCGGCCAGATGGCGGCATACGGCGAGACGCGGGTGCGGCTCGAGCGGGTCGCCGCGGCCTGAGGAGACCGCAAACTCCTTGCTTGACTTCAGGCGAGTTTGCCTCCAGATTGGCGCAAATCCAAAACCTTACGCGCCCGGTCTAACACGTCAAGGATGACTTGGAGGATGCGGATGACCCCGGACCACACCCGTCTGCCGCTGAGCCGCCGAGATCTGCTGAAGCTGGGTGGTGGCGCCGCCGCCGTCGCCCTGACCCCCGGGACCTCGACGCCGCCGGCGTGGGCCCAGACGCCCAAGCGCGGCGGCGTGCTCACCATACGAGGGTGGGATCCGCCCCACTTCGATCCCCACCTGACCGTCTCGTACAAGACCCACATCGCGTACTCGTTCACGCACAGCCGTCTCGTGAAGCACAAAGTCGGTCCGGGGCTCCAGCCCGGCGTCTTCTCCATCGAAGGCGACCTCGCCGAGTCGTGGACGCAGCCGAACGAGAACACCTACGTCTTCAAGCTGCGTCGCGGCGTCCGCTGGCACAACAAGCCCCCGGTGAATGGGCGCGAGCTGGACGCCGAGGACGTCGTGTATACGCTGGACCGCTTCCGGACCGTCAAGGGTAACGCGAACGCCTACATGCTGGCGGCCCTTGACAAGGTCGAGGCTCTCGACAAGTACACCGTCAAGTTCACCCTGAAGGAGCCGTACGCGTGGTTCCTCGACATCATGGCGAATCCCATGGCCGTCTGCATCGTGGCCAAGGAGTGCGTCGAGAAGATGGGGGACCTCAAGAAGCAGGAAGCGACCGTCGGCACCGGGCCATGGATGCTGGACAGCTACCGGCCCAATGTCGGCATGACGCTCGTCCGGAACCCGGCCTACTTCGTGCCCGGTCTGCCGAACATCGACCGCATCGAGATCCTGGTGGACGAGGACAAAGCGTCGCGCATCGCGGCGTTCCTGACCGGCAAGTACGACCTCGGCACCGAGTTTCCCGGTACCATCGACTGGACCGACTGGGACATCGTCAAGAAAGGTCGGCGGGATCTCAAGACCATGATGTACCCGTCGAACGTGATGAGCCACATCTACGTCCGGAACGACAAGCCCCCGTTCAACGACGTGCGGGTGCGCCGCGCCATGTCCCTGGCGATCAACCGGCAGGCCATCATCGACGCGACCTACGAGGGCAACGGCGCGTTCAATCCCCCGGTGCCCGCCGCGCTCAAGGAGTGGTCCGTCCCCATCGATCAGATCGGCGAGGGCGCTCGTTACTACAAGCCGGACCTGGCCGCGGCCCGGAAGCTCATGGCCGAGGCCGGGCACCCGAACGGTTTCCAGACGACGATGGACTTCACCACCTACGGGTCCCCCGTCCTGGTCGATCAGATGCAGCTCGTCCTGAAGGATCTCAAGAGCATCGGGATCGAAGTGAAGCTGAACACCAAGGAGTACGGAGCCTACATCGCGACCACCTTCTACGGCAAATACGACTCGATGGCCTTCGGCCCCCAGACGCCCTTTCTCGAGCCGGACAACTTCCTCTACGGCCAGTACTACCCGGGCGAGATCAAGAACCACGGCCACATCAACGATCCGGTGGTAGCGGACATGCTGATCCGCCAGCGACGGACCCCGGATCCCGCCAAGCGGCGGGAGCAGATCTTCGAAATCCAGCGATACCTGGCCAAGCAGCAGTACTACGTTCAGATCGGTTCGCAGATCTACAACGCGGTCTGGAACCAGGCGCTCAAGAACTACGGGCCCAACCTGGGTTACGACTACGGCGGCCGCCTGATGGCCGCCTGGCTCGACCGGTAACCGCGAGGAGACGTACAGCCATGGATCAGAGCGCATCGTCTTTGACCCGTCGTGACATGCTCAAGCTGGGTGGTGCCGCACTGGCCGCCACCACCGCCGGGATCGGCCCGCTCGCCGCGCAACCGGCGGCGGCTCAAACCCCCAAGCGCGGAGGCACCTTCCGGCTGCGCTCCCACGTCCCGCCCGTGCACTTCGATCCACAGCAGACCATCGCCTTCTCGACGATGATCCCGCTGTCTCTCGCCTATAGCCGCCTCGTCAAGGTCAAGGCGGGCTCGGCGGTCGTCCCCGGGACCCAGCCCATCGAGGGGGACCTCGCCGAATCCTGGGAGCGTCAGGGCGACAACATCTACGTGTTCAAGCTCAAGAAGGGCGTGCGCTGGCACAACAAGGCCCCGCTCAACGGGCGGGAGCTCACCGCCGAGGACGTCCGGTACTCCTATGACCGCTTCCTCACCATCAAGGGCAATGCCAACAAGTACATCCTCGAGATGGTTGACAAGGTGGAGGCCCCGGACAGGTACACCGTGAAGTTCACGCTGCGCGAGCCCAATGCCTGGTTTGTCGACCGGCTGGCCTCGACCTCTACCTGGGTCATCGCCAAGGAGTGCGTGGACCAGTACGGCGATCTCAAGAAGCCCGAGAGCGTGGTCGGCACCGGCCCCTGGATGCTCAAGAGCTATGAGCCCAATGTCCGGATTTCTTTCGTCCGGAACCCGAGCTACTTCGTCCCGGGCCTGCCCTACGCGGACGGCGTGGAGATCATCCTGTCCCAGGACCCCGCCGCCGGCTTCGCCGCGTTCCTGTCCGGCGAGTTCGACTTCGGCCCGGAGTACGGCATGGTGATCCGCCGCAGTGACCTCGACATCGCGCTCCGGCGCGTCAAGGGGCTCGGCATGCGGGACTACATCGTGGTGTTCGGCGGCTACACCGCGATGAAGATCGACCAGGAGCCGTTCAAGGACGTGCGGGTGCGCCGGGCCTTCGCCATGACCGACAACTGGCGGGAGGTGCTCGAGACCAACGCCTGGTCACAGGGCAAGGGCGCGCCCAATCCGCTCATCCCGGCCGCGCTGAAGGACTGGTCGATCCCGATCGACCAGCTCCCGGCGGAAGGGCGCAAGCTCTACGAGTTCGATCCGGCCGGGGCCAAGCGCCTGCTCGCCGAGGCCGGCCATCCCAACGGGCTCAAGGTCCCGATCGAGACGACGCCCGGCTACGGGCCGGACTGGATGGACGCGGTGCAGGTGGCGCTCCGCAACTGGAAGTCGGCGGGGATCGAGGTGGACCTCAAGCTCAAGGAGTACGGCGCCTTCGTCTCGAGCGCCCTCTTCGGCAAGTTCGAGAAGATGATCTTGACTCTTCGCGGGGGCACCACCGATCCCGACACCTATTTCACGCTGTTCCTGCCGGGCGAGCCGCTCAATTCCTCGGGAGTCAACGACCCCAAGCTCACCGAGATGATCAAGCTCCAGCGGCGGACCTTCGACGACAAGAAGCGCCGCGAGATCCTCTACGACATCCAGCGCTACGCCTCCCAGCAGGTCTACTACGGATTCGGCGTCTCGGTGAGCGCGGTGGGCGCCTGGATGCCCTACGTGAAGAACTTCGGGCCGAACATCGGCCACGACTACGGCGGGCGTCTGATGGTCGCCTGGCTCGACAAGTAGGCGCTCGCCGGCCACTTGAAGCGCTACGTATTCCGCCGTCTCTTCGTGGCGATCCCGTCGCTCCTGATCGCCTCCCTCATCGTCTTCAGTCTGCCCCGGCTGCTCCCCGGCGATGTCGTCCAGCTCATGCTCGAGGAGAAGGCCTACGGCAAGGACCTGGACGATCTCCGGGTGAAGCTGGGTCTCAACCGCCCCATGTACATCCAGTACGTCGAGTGGCTGGGTCAGATCCTGCGCGGCGATCTGGGGCAGTCCCTCTGGACGAGCCGCCCGGTGCTCGAGGAGCTGACCCGGCGCCTCCCGGTGAGCCTCGAGCTGGGCGTGCTGGCGCTGTTCTTCGCCATCGTCATCGCGGTGCCCATCGGAGTCCTGGCCGCCGTCCGACAGGATAGTCCGGCCGACTACGCCATGCGCAGCATGGCGATCCTCGGGCTCTCGGTCCCCGGGTTCTGGATCGCCACCCTCGCCATCCTCCTGCCCGCGATCTGGTGGGGCTGGAGCCCCCCCATCCAGTTCACCGCGTTCTCGGCGAATCCGTGGGCGCACGTCGCCCAGTTCCTCCTGCCCGCCTTCATCCTCGGCATCGCGTCCGCGGCGGCGATCATGCGCCTGACCCGCGGCACGCTCCTCGAGGTGCTGCGCCAGGACTACGTGCGGACCGCGTGGTCCAAGGGGCTCCGCGAGCGCGTGGTGGTGCTCAAGCACAGCCTCAAGAACGCGCTCATTCCGGTCATCACCGTGCTCGGCATCCAGGTGGCGCAGATCCTGGGCGGCACCGTGATCTTCGAGAGCATCTTCGGGCTGCCCGGCATGGGCCGCTTCCTCTTCGACGCCATCAACCAGCGCGACTACCCGGTCATCCAGGGGGTGAACCTGCTCATCGTCACGGTGGTGGTCGTCACGAACCTGGTCGTCGACGCGTTCTACGCATTCCTCGACCCGCGGATCCGCTACTGACAAAATGCGAAGCGACCCATACAGATAATGCGAAGCCACCCATACAAATAATGCGAAGCGACCCTATCGAGGTCGCCCCTTGGGGCGACCGTCTAAAAAGTCAGAGCCGGTCGCCGAACCGCAGCGCAGCCGTCCTGCAAGCCCTCTGGCTCTTCTGCCGGCGCAAGCCGCTCGGCGCCCTCGGCGGTCTCATCGTGCTCGTCCTGCTCCTCCTGGCCCTCTTCGCGCCCTGGATCGCGCCCTACAGCTACGACGAGACGATCCCCGGGGCGCGGATGAAGGCGCCCGGCGCGCAGTTCTGGATGGGCACCGACAATCTGGGGCGCGACGTGTTCAGCCGGGTCGTCTATGGGGCGGGGGTCTCGGTCACGGTGGGCTTCGGCGCGGTCCTCCTCGCCAACGTGTTCGCCACGCTCATCGGCATCACCAGCGGCTATTTCGGCGGCGCCTACGACATCTGCGTGCAACGCGTGGTGGACGCCTGGCAGTCCTTCCCGTTCCTCGTGGTGATCCTCTCGATGATGGCGGTGCTCGGGCCCGGGCTGCTCAACCTGGTCCTGGCGTTAGGGGTGCTGGGCGCGGCCGCCGGCTCGCGGGTCATCCGCGGAACGACCATCAGCGTGATGCAGAACACCTACGTGGAAGCGGCGCGCGCGCTCGGCGCCGGGCACCTGCGCATCATGCTGCGCTACGTGCTGCCCAACGTGGCCGCCACCATCATCATCCTGGCCACCATCGGACTCGGCGCGGCCATCCTCGCCGAATCCGCGCTCTCGTTCCTGGGCTTCGGCGTCCCGCCGCCCTACCCGTCCTGGGGCGCGATGCTCTCGGGTTCCGGCCGCTCGTTCATGTACCGCGCGCCGTGGATGGCCATCTGGCCGGGCGCCGCCATCTCGCTGGCCGTCTTCGGCTTCAACATGCTGGGCGACGCGCTCCGCGACGTGCTCGACCCGCGGCTGCGCGGCGGGGGCGGCCGGCCGGCGAGCTGACGAAGCGAAAAGGGTGGTAGGGTAGCGTCGTGATCATCCTCGGCGTGATCCCGGCGCGGCTCCGGTCGACTCGCCTGCCCCGGAAGGCCCTGCGAGAGATCGCCGGCGTGCCGATGGTGGTGCAAGTCTTCAGGCGGGCGAGCCGCGCACCCGTTCTCTCCGATCTGCTCGTGGCCACGGACAGCGACGAGATCGTCGAAGCCTGCCACGCCCATCACGTGCCCGCCGTCATGACCCGCGCCGACCATCCGTCGGGCACCGACCGTCTATGGGAAGTGTCGCGGGCGCGCGCGGCCGACGTCTACGTCAATATCCAGGGCGACTACCCGACGATTACGCCGGGCCATATCGAGCGGCTCGTGCGCCCATTCCTCAACGAGCCGGAGGTTCAGGTGACCACGCTCAAGATCCGCGCCACCCGGGACGAGGTCGAGAGCCCCACGGTCAACAAGGTGGTCACCAACGTTCACGGCGACGCCCTGTACTTCTCGCACCTGCCCATTCCGTTCGACCGGGACAAGCGCGGTGGCATCACCTACTGGAAGCACATCGGTCTCTACGCCTACCGCCGTGCGGTTCTCGACACCTTCCACTCGCTGCCGCCGTCCTCGCTCGAGCGGGCGGAGCAACTGGAACAACTCCGGCTTCTGGAGGCCGGCATCCCGATCCACGTACTCGAGACCCACGAGCCCATCATCGGAGTGGATACCGAGGAGGATCTCCGGGCCGCCGAGGCCCAGCTGTCGTCGCGTCCGCAGTGACCCATGGCCGCCCAGGTCACGGCCAACGTGGGGCCCCTCGGCATCCCGTCCATTGCGCCCCTGATCCGCGAGAACCTCGGGCTCTCCGTGACCCAGGCCGGCTCGTTCCTCTCCGCCTACTACATCGGGCCGGTGCTGATCTCGCTACCCGCCGGCTGGCTCGCCGACCGGTGGGGTGTGCGCGGCGCCATGGTCCTGGGCCAGGCCCTGATCGCGATCGGCCTCTTCGCGGCCGCGGCCGCGCCGAGCTTCTCGTTCCTGCTCGTCATCCTGGTGCTGGCCGGCGCCGGCTACGGCGTCCTCAACCCCACCACGACCAAGGCGGGCATGGCGTGGTTCCCGCCGCGACAGCGCGCCACCGTCGTGGGCCTCAAGCAGATCGGCCTGCCGGGGGGCGGGGCGCTGGGCGCGCTGGTGATGCCCCCGCTGGCGCTGGCCTTCGGCTGGCGCACCGCGGTGGCGGTCTCGGCGGTGCGGTCGGGGGCCTCGCGCTGCTGACCTGGGCGCTCTACCGCGATCTCCCGGAGCCGGCGGCGGCCGAGCCCGCGCGCGCGCTTCCCTCCGTCTGGGCCGTGCTGGCCAACCGCGATCTCTGGCTGGTCGGCGTCAGCACGCTGATCTTCGCGGGCGTGCAGACCGTGTTCCTCTCCTTCCTGGTGCTCTACCTGCGGGACGTCGTGGCGCTCGCGCTCGTGCTCGCGGCCAAGTACCTGGTCGCGGCGCAGGTCAGCGGCGTGGCCGGGCGCGTGCTGTTCGGCCTCCTGTCGGACCGGCTCTTCGGCGGGCAACGCCGCATCGTCCTCGCGATCGCCGGCCTGGGCTCGATCGGCTGCGCGCTCCTGCTCTCGACCATCGCGCCGGGCACCGGCCCCGGAGTGCTGGTGCCCCTGGCCGCCGGCATCGGCTTCTTCGGCGTCGGCTGGAACGGCGTGCAGCACACGCTCATGGCCGAGCTGGCCGGGCCCCGCGCGGCGGGCACCGCGGTCGGGCTCGGCCTCGCGATCTCCTCGCTGGGGGTCACGGTCTGCCCGCCCGTGTTCGGCCTCGTGGTGGAGCGCCTCGGCGGCTACGGCGCCGCGTGGGTGACGCTGGCCGCGGCCATGGTCGTCGCGCGACTCTTACTCATCCCGGTGCGCGAGAGGGCAATGGCGACCTCATGACGCAGCAATTCTTCTACGGCTGGGTGGTGCTGGCGGCCGCCTTCGTGATCATCACCATGTCCATCGGCACGCTCTTCACCCTCGGTGTCTTCCTCCAGCCCATCGAGGAATCGATGGGCTGGAGCCGGTCCGGCATCGGCGCCATCGGTCTCTTCAACTGGATCGTCATGGGTGTGGGCGGCGTCGTGTCCGGCTTCGTCTCCGACCGCCTCGGCACGCGCCGCGTCGTGCTGGTGGGCGCGGTCCTGCTCGGCCTGGGCCTGGTGCTCTCGAGCCACGTCCAGCAGGTGTGGCAGCTCTACGTGACCTTCGGGCTGCTGGTGGGCGCGGGGGTGAGCACCTTCTACGTGCCCCTCACCGTGCTGGCCATCAAGTGGTTCGAGGGCCGTCACGGAATGGCCGCCGCGGTCGTCTCGGCGGGCAACGGGCTCGGCACCCTCGTGCTGGCTCCCCTCACCCGCTGGTTGATCAACGAGTTCGACTGGCGCGTGGCGTTCCTGGTGCTGGGGAACCTGGCGTGGGTCGTCGTCCTGCCTAGCGCGTGGCTGCTGCGCGAGCCGGCGGGAGAGACGAGTGTCCGCAGCGCGGGCGATGCGGGCGCCCGGTTGTCCGCGGACTGGGGGAGTGCGGGGGCCATTTCTGGGCCCCCGCATATGATAGAGCCTTTGAGAACTTGGCCCTTCTGGGCTATTGCGCTGACGCACTTTTGCTGCTGCGCGGCACACTCGGGGCCGCTCTTCCATCTGGTGACCCATGCCATGGAGCAGGGCGTGGGCAAGATGGCGGCCGCCAGCATCCTCGGGGCGTCCGGGCTGACGTCCATCTTCGGCCGCATCGGCACCGGCATCGTGGCCGATCGGGTCGGCGCCAAGCGCACCCTGCTGGGTGCCCTGAGCCTGCAGGCGGGGCTGATCTTCCTCTACCTCTTCGCCACCAGTACGGGGGCGCTCTACGCCCTCTCCCTGACCTTCGGCGTCGCCTACGGCGGCGCCATGCCACTCTACGCCCTCGTCACGAGGGAGTCCTTCGGTGAGCGCGTATTGGGCACCGCCTACGGCGGGGTCTTCTTCATCGCCTGCATCGGGATGGGACTCGGCTCCTATGCCGGAGGGGCCATCCACGACCTCCTGGGCACCTACCAGTGGCTATTCCTGGGCTCGTTCGCGATCGGGGTGATGGCGGTTGTTCTGGGCATGACACTCAGGCCGGCGGCGATCCCGGCGGCTCGGCCGAGCCCCGCGATGGGTGGCTGAGCGGTCGTTTCCCGTTGACAGGGCCGGGGTTCCTTGTTAAGAATCTGCCACCACTTAGCGCGCGATCTCACCATCCAATCGCACTCTTCCGCGATGGCCTTCACGAGGTCTCGACCTCGCCGCCGGGGCAGCGCCCCGACCGGGAAAGCTCGCGCAATTTGAGGCGCGATGGAACGCCACCACGACACCGACAGTTCACCCGGTCAAGGAGGACCCGACCATGAATAGCCCCGACCCGAAGGAGACCGTCTCCCCGCCGGTGGACCGCCGCACGTTCATCAAGTCGGCGGGCGCCGCCGCCGCGCTCGCGGGCGGCATCGAAGGGATCCTGGCGGCCCGGCGCGCGCCGGCCTTCGCCCAGGGCACCAAGCTTCACCTCGTCCGCTGGAACGACTTCATCCCGGAAGCCGACGTCGAGATGAAGCGCCAGATGCCGGAAGCCGGGAAGGCCCTGGGCGCCGAGGTGACACTCGAGACGATCAACGCCAACGACCTGCAGCCCCGCATCACCGCCGCGATCCAGTCGGGCGCCGGCGCCGACCTCTTCATGATGGCCTACAACTGGCCCCAGCTCTATCAGAACGCGCTCGCCGACGTCACCGACGTCGCGGAGGCGGTGGCCAAGGCGCAGGGCGGCTTCTACGGCGTCTACAAGCCGTCGTTCCAGACGGGAGGCAAGTGGCTGGGCGTCCCCCATTCCATCGTCGGCAACGCGATCGCGTACCGGAAGTCCTGGTTCAAGGAGATCGGCTTCGACGCCTTCCCCAAGACCTGGGACGAGCTGCGGAAGGCGGCGACCGCGCTCAAGAAGAAGGGCAAGCCCTACGGCCAGACCCTCGGCCACACCTTCGGCGACGCGCCTACCTGGGCCTATCCCCTGCTCTGGTCCTTCGGCGGCGCCGAGACCGACCCGAGCGGCAAGAAGGTCGTGATCAACTCGAAGGAAGCGATCGAGTCGGTCAAGTACATGGCCGCGCTGTGGAAGGAAGGCTGTGACGAGGGCGGCCTGGCCTGGGACGACACCAACAACAACCGCGCGTTCCACGCGGGCGAGATCTCGGCGACGCTGAACGGGGCCAGCATCTACATCGTGGCCAAGCGCCAGAAGGAGAAGATCAAGGACGACAAGGGCGAGCCGCTCTACCTGGACGTCGACCACGCGATCTACCCGCTCGCCGGGGGCAAGGGGAGCTACCCACTCTACTTCAGCAACGGGCACGCGATCATGAAGTACTCGAAAAACCAGAAGCTGGCCAAGGATCTGCTCCGCTGGATGCACAAGGACGAGAACTTCGAGAAGTGGTTCCAGGTGTGCGAGGGCTACAGCGTGGCCGCCACCACCGCGTGGGAGAAGCACGCGATGTGGGGCAAGATCGACAAGCCGCTCCAGCTGTTCCGCACCGCGGCGCGAGATACCCGCATCTTCGGCTACGCGGGGCCGTCCACCGGCAAGGCCACCGAGGCGTTCTCGAAGTACATCATCGTCGACATGTACGCCAAGGCGGTCCAGGGCATGAAGCCCGAGGACGCCGTCAAGTGGGCTGAGGGCGAGCTCAAGAAGATCTACGAGGCCTGATCTGCGGGGCCCGACCGGCGGGCCCGAGGAGGGGTCGATGACGACTCCCGACCGCAACACCAGCACGCGTTCACCAGCGGTCAGCCGTCGCACGTTCCTGGCCGGATCCGCCGCGGTAGGCGCCACCGCGGCGGCCGGCCTGGAGGGCATCCTGGCCGCCAGGCGGGCCCCGGCCTTTGCCCAGGGCACGCGGCTCAACATCGTCCGCTGGGTGGACTTCATCCCCGCGTGCGACGTGGAGCTGAAGCGCCAGGCAGTTGACGCGAGCAAGGCGCTCGGGGCCGAGGTGGTGTTCGAGTTCATCAACGCCAACGACCTGCAGGCGCGGATCACCGCGGCCATGCAGTCGGGCGCGGGCCCGGACATCATCCAGATGCTCCACAACTGGCCGCACCTCTACGCGAACGGGCTCGTCGACGTGAGCGATCTCGTCGCGTGGCAGGTGAAGGAGCAGGGCGCGCTCTACCCCCTGTCCGAGGCCAACGTCAAGGTGGGCGGCAAGTTCCTGGCCCTGCCGCACGGCATCGTTCCCGGCCTCATCGCCTACCGAAAGTCGTGGTTCGACGAGATCGGAGCCACCACCTTTCCGAAGACCTACGAGGAGCTGCGCCAGGTCACCACGAAGCTCAAGAAGAAGGGCAAGCCGTACGGCCAGACCCTCGGCCATACCTTTGGCGACGCCCCGGGCTGGGCGTACCCGCTGATGTGGAACTACGGCGGGATGGAGGTCGACAAGAGCGGCAAGACCGCGATCGACAGCAAGGGGACGGTGGACGCGGTCAAGTTCATGACCGCGTTCTGGAAGGACAGCTGCGACGAGGGCGGCCTGGCCTGGGACGACACCAACAACAATCGGGCCTTCCTGGCCGGCGAGATCTGCGGCACGCTGAACGGGGCCTCGATCTACATCGCGGCCAAGCGCGGGCAGGACAAGATCAAGGACGAGAAGGGCGAGCCGATGGTGCGTGACATCCAGCACGCGCGCCTGCCCGCGGGTCCGGCCGCCTCGTCGAGCTACCAGGCCTCCTTCCACCACGGGGTCATGAAGTACGGGAAGAACCAGAAGCTGGCCAAGGACTTCCTCCAGTGGCTCCACGGCAAGGAGCAGTTCGGGAAGTGGTTCCAGGTGGCTGAAGGCTTCTCGATCGGTTCGACCAAGTTCTGGGAGCAGCATCCGCTCTGGAGCACGATCGACGAGCCGATGAAGGGCTTCCGCACCGCCGCCGACAACTCCCGGGTCTTCGGGTACGCGGGGGCGCCGTCGGCGAAGGCCACCGAGGTCTACTCGAAGTACGTCATCGTGGATATGTTCGCCAAGGGCGTCCAGGGCACGAAGCCGGAGGACGCCGCCAAGTGGGCGGCCGAGGAGCTCAAGAAGATCTACGGATGAGGATTGCATGAAGAAATCCATCGCGGGAGGATCGGGGAGCGCGGCCGGGCTCGAGGCCGTGCTGTCCCATCCGGGCACCTCCCGGCCCAGCGGGCTGACGCGCTTCCTCGAGAGCGAGCGGCTGCTCGCCGGGATCCTGCTCGCCCCCACCGTGGTGCTGCTCGGCATGTTCATCGCCTACCCGTTCGTGATGGGGGTGTGGCTGTCCCTCAGCAACGTGAGCGTGGGAAACCCGGGTGAGTTCGTCGGACTCAAGAACTTCATCAAGGCGTGGAACGACTCGATCTTCCGGACCGCCTTCTACAACACGTTCTTCTACACGTTCTGGGCGACGATCTTCAAGCTCGCGCTCGGGATGTGGCTGGCCCTCCTGCTGAACCGTCACTTCCGGGGCAAGCGCATCGTGCGCGCGGCGAGCGTGCTGAACTGGCTGCTCTACCAGACCGGCTTCATCACCACCAAGCTGCCGTTCCTCTCCGACGGCACCTACGGCATGTGGTGCGCGATCGTGGTGAATACCTGGCGCGGCATGCCGTTCTTCGCGATCTCCCTGCTGGCCGGGCTCCAGACCATCAGCCCCGATCTGCAGGAGGCCGCCTCGCTCGACGGCGCCAACGGCTGGCATCGCTTCTGGCACGTGACCTGGCCCCTGCTCAAGCCGGTGACCCTGGTGGTGGTGGTCTTCTCGATCATCCAGACCTTCTCCGACTTCCAGCTCATCTACGTGCTGACCGGCGGCGGCCCCGCCAACGCCACCCACCTGCTCGCCACGTACGCCTACCAGATCGGCGTGGCCACCGGGCTCCTGGGCGAAGGCGCCGCGATCTCCCTGTTCATGCTGCCCGTGCTCTTCATCGTGGTCTGGCTCCAGCTCCGCTACCTGCGCAGGCTGGAAGGAGCTTAGCCTGTGGTCATCGAGCGACGGTGGAAGAAGTGGGTCTACTTTTACATTCCCCTCGCCGTCTTCGTGATCGGGACGCTCTTCCCCTTTTACTGGATGCTGATCACGGCGATCCGGCCGGACGCCGAGCTCTACCGCTCGTGGCGGAACGCCAACAACACACCGTTCTGGACGCTGCAGCCGACGCTCGAGCACTTCCGGGACCTGATGGCCAAGACCACCTTCCCGAAGTGGCTGTGGAACACGTTCTTCATCGCGTGCGTGTCCACCGTGATCTCACTCTTCTGCGGGCTCCTGGCCGGCTACGCGCTCGGGCGCCTCAAGTTCCCGATGGCGGGCGCACTCGGTACCAGCATCTTCGTCACCTACCTGGTGCCGCCGACCCTGCTCTTCATCCCGCTCGCCAACATCATCCGCACCTTCCAGCTCGGCGACACCCCGTGGGCGTTGATCCTCACCTACCCGACCTTCCTGATCCCGTTCTGTACCTGGCTCCTCATGGGCTACTTCAAGACCATCCCCAAGGAGCTCGAGGAGTGCGCCCGCATCGACGGGGCCACCCGCTTCGGGGCCATGGTGCGCATCATCTTCCCCATCGCGGTGCCCGGCATCCTCTCCGCGGGCATCTTCGCCTTCACCCTGTCCTGGAACGAGTTCATCTACGCGCTGGTCTTCCTGTCCTCGCCCGAGAAGAAGACGGTCCCGGTGGGCGTCGTCTCGGAGCTGATCCGCGGCGACATCTACTTCTGGGGCCAGCTCATGGCGGGGGCGCTGCTCGGCTCCATCCCGGTCGCGATCGTGTACTCGTTCTTCGTCGAGTACTACGTCACCGGCCTGACCGGCTCGGTGAAGGGCTGACCCCGGCGCCAGGAGGCCTGGTGGCTGTGCTAGTATCTGCGCCCAGAGCCCGGAGCACCCGACTCCGGGGAACCTATTTGAGGGAGAACGCCCAATGGCACAGGTAGTCCTCAAGGACCTCAACAAGAAGTACGACGAAGTGCACGCCGTCAAGGACGTGAACCTCATCATCCGCGACAAGGAGTTCATGGTCTTCGTGGGCCCGTCGGGCTGCGGCAAGACCACGACGCTCCGCATGGTGGCGGGGCTCGAGGAGATCACCTCCGGCGAGATCTCCATCGGCGACCGGGTCGTCAACGACCTGCCCCCCAAGGACCGGGACATCGCGATGGTGTTCCAGAACTACGCGCTCTATCCGCACATGAGCGTGTACGACAACATGGCGTTCGGCCTCAAGATGCGGAAGTTCCCCAAGCCGGAGATCGCCAAGCGGGTGCAGGACGCCGCCGAGATCCTGGGCATCCAGGAATTGCTCAAGCGCAAGCCCCGGCAGCTCTCGGGCGGCCAGCGACAGCGCGTGGCGGTGGGGCGCGCGATCGTGCGCCATCCCCAGGTGTTCCTCTTCGACGAGCCGCTCTCCAACCTCGACGCCAAGCTGCGGGTGCAGATGCGGGTGGAGCTCAAGCGCCTGCACGAGCGCCTGGAGACCACCGCAATCTACGTGACCCACGACCAGGTGGAGGCCATGACGCTCGGCAGCCGCGTGGTGGTCATGAAAGACGGCTGGGTCCAGCAGGTGGGTGAGCCCATGGAGATCTACAGCAAGCCCCAGAACAAGTTCGTGGCGGGGTTCATCGGCTCCCCGGCCATGAACTTCATCCCGACCACGATCAGCGAGACCAACGGCGCCCTCTACGCGGAGGCCAACGGCATCCGCATCAAGATCCCCGCCGCGCGCGCCGCCAACCTCAAGGCCTTGAAGGGACAGATGGTCACTCTCGGAGTCCGGCCCGAAGATCTGCGGGTCGGCTCCACGAGCGATTCCGCCGACTTCGCCTTCGACGCGGTCGTCGAGGTGGTGGAGCCGCTCGGCTCCGAGATCCTGCTCGACGTGGCCGTCGCCAATCAGTCCGTGGTCTGCCGGGTAGAGCCCAGCGTCAAGGCCCGCCCCCACGAGAAGATCCGCCTGACTCTCGTGCCGGAGCGCGTTCACTTCTTCGAGTCCAAGACGGAGGCCGTCATCAAGTAGAGGGACCGCCTTTCCGGCGGGCTTGACAAGGGTCAGGCCCACCGGCTAGAAGTGAGCCGTTCTAACCTGCTCAATGCCGAGGGGGTGAGACGAAAGCGCCAGGGTTCTCCATACGGTCCGAGACCTCCCGACCTTGACGGAGGCTATTCTATGGATCAGACGACTCCCCGCCGGATGCAACGGCGTCAGTTCCTCCGCATCGCCTCCGGCACGACAGCCGGAATGGCCTCCTGGCTCGCCCTCGGTCGGGCGCCCGCCTTCGCGCAGAAGCGCGAGTTGACCTTCCTGAGCTGGAACCACTTCGTCCCCGCGTCCGACGACGAGCTCCGCAAGCAGGCGGAGGCCTTCGGCAAGGCGAACAACTGCACGGTGCGGGTGGACACGATGGCGCATCTGCAGATGCCGGCCAAGATCGCCGCCGAGGCCCAGTCGCAGTCGGGCCACGACATGTACCGGACCGCGGGCGCCGACCCCTTCCTCTACGAGAACCTCCTCGTCACCATGGACGATCTGGTCGCCAAGGTCGGCAAGCAGGGCGGGGGCTGGTACAACTTCGCGGCCGAGAGCTGCCAGACCAAGTCCGGCTGGAAAGCCGTCCCCTGGTTCTGGGTGTCCTTCCCCGGTACCTACAACCAGGCCCATTTCAAGAAGGCCGGGTTCGACCATCCTCCGAAGACATGGGACGAGCTCCTCAAGCAGGGGAAGGTGCTGAAGAAGCAGGGTAACCCGGTCGGCATCCCCATCAGCCACTGCTCGGACGCACATTCGACATACTGGTCGGTCGCGTGGTCCCAGGGGGCCAAGGTGCTCGAGGCCGACGGCAAGACCCCGGCCATCGTTTCCGACAAGACCGCGCAGGTCATCGAGTGGTACAAGGAGCTTTATAGGGACGCGATGGAGCCGGAAGTGCTGTCTTGGGACGATGCCGGCAATAACCGCTTCATCCTCTCCGGCAAGGGCTCATGGATCCATAACCCGGTCAGCCCGTACAACGCCGCCCTCGCGAACAAGCAGCCAATCGCCGACGACATCAATCACCACAATAGCCCCGGGGGACCGGCGGGCATTCACTCGGCGCCGCCGAACCTGAGCATGGGCATCTGGAAGTTCTCGAAGAACCAGGAGCTCGCCAAGGAATTCATCGCCTACCTCTTCCAGAAGCAGAACTTCGACGCCTGGATCGTGGCGTCGAACGCCTTCAACCACCCGCCGCTCAAGAATCTCGCCGACCACCCGATCTGGGCGCGGAACCCGAAGTTCGCCATGCTGCCCAAGGAGGCCGACTACGCGCACCCGCGCGGCTGGCCGGCAAAGCCGAGCGAAGCGGTGCAGCGCATCGACGACAACTACATCATGACTGACATGGTCGCCAAGGCCGTCAACGGTATGCCGACCAAGCGCGCCATGGACTGGGCGCAAGAGCAGATCGCGCTCGCCATCAAGGGTCAGCTCAAGGTCGGGTAGCATGGCCGTCGGTCCTCACGTTCTGGAGGCGGCCGGGCTCCGGGGGCCCGGCCGCCAATCACGACTCCGCGAGTGGTGGGAGCAGGAGCACGTGTTCGGCTACGGCCTCATCGTGCCGGCCGTCGTGCTGCTCGTCACGCTCGTCGCCTTCCCCTTCGGGATGGCGATCTACTTCAGCCTCTCGGACTACTGGGTCGGATCGCCCGGCGCCTTCGTCGGCCTGACGAACTACCGCGACATCCTCGGCAACGAGACCTTCCGCCAGACCGTTCAGAACTCTTTCGTGTTCACCGGTATCGCGCTCTCCCTCAAGGTGGTGCTCGGTGTCTGGCTCGCGATGCTCCTGGCCCGCAACCTCAAGTTCAAGCGGATCATCCGGGGCATCGTGCTCCTGCCCTTCGTCATCCCGACCGCGCTCTCGACGCTGGCGTGGCTGTGGATGTTCGACTCGCTCTACAGCGTCGTCAACTGGACCGCCATACGGCTGCACCTGATCAGCGCGCCGGGGCCGAACTGGCTCGGGCAATCAACGTACGCCATGGCCGCCGTCATCGTCGTCAATGTCTGGCGGGGTCTGCCCTTTTTCGCCATCACCGTGCTCGCGGGGCTGATGGCCGTGCCCCGCGAGTTCCACGAGGCCGCCGAGGTCGACGGCGCGAGCTCGTGGGGGCGCTTCTGGCACGTGACGCTGCCCCTGATCAAGCCGGTGCTGGCCGTGGTCATTCTCTTCTCGACGATCTTTACGTTCGGGGACTTCAACATCGTTCAGGTGCTGACCCGCGGGGGCCCGGTCAACACCACCCACCTCTTCGCCACCCTCGCGTACCAGGTTGGCCTCCAAGGCGGGAACCTCGGCCAGGGCGCGGCGATCTCGCTCTTCATCTTCCCTCTCTTGGCGCTGGTGGTGTTCTTCCAGCTCCGCTACGTCCGGAAAGAGTAGCCATGGTCAGGAGTCGCGGCGCCCGCATCCGGTCGAACGCGTTCGCGTACGCGAACCTGGCGCCCTACGTCTTCTTCGTGCTCTTCCCCTTCTATTTCATGATCGTGACGTCCTTCAAGTCGAACGCCGAGCTGTACAACCTCAAGTCGATCCCGTTCTGGATCCAGAGCGGCGTGATCATGGACCACTACGCGCTCCTCTTCCAAAAGACGGACTTCGTCACCTGGATGAAGAACAGCCTGCTCGTCGCCGTCGTGGCGACGACGGTCTCCGTGGTCATCTCGATCCTGGCCGGGTACAGCCTGGCGCGGCTGCGCTTCCGCGGCGCCGCCGCCTTTGGCACCGCCATCTTCATCACCTACCTGATCCCGCCGACCTTGCTCTTCCTCCCGCTGTCGCAGGTCGTGGTCTGGTTCGGGCTCGCCGACTCGATCTCCGCGCTCATGGTCATCTACCCGACCTTTCTGGTGCCGTTCTGTACCTGGCTGCTCATGGGCTACTTCCGGACCATCCCCCGCGAGGTCGAGGAGTGCGCCCTCGTGGACGGCGCCACGCGCATGCAGACGTTGTCCAAGATCGTGCTGCCGATGGCCATCCCCGGAATCATCTGTGCCGTGCTGTTCAGCTTCACGCTCTGCTGGAACGAGTTCACCTACGCGCTCACCTTCATCTCGCAGTCGGCGAACAAGACGGCGGTGGTGGGTGTCACCTCGGACCTGATCCGCGGCGACATCTACTTCTGGGGCTCGCTCATGGCGGGCGCGCTGCTCGCGAGCATCCCCATCGTGATCGTGTACGTCCTCTTCCTCGACTACTACGTCTCCGGCCTCACCGCCGGCGCGGTCAAGGGATAAGAGCGGCACCCCCGGGTTGTGGCGACCCGGCTCGGCCGGACTCCTCGTGCGATGGTCGGCTCCTCTCGCCGAAGCGTGGTTTCGATCCTCGCCCTTCTGACGATCGCAACCGCGCCGAGTCCCGCGGAGGTGCGGGCGGCCGATCCGGTCGACCCCGCCGTGGTCCTGCCTCCCGTGCTCGTGACCACGCCGGCCCCGCTGTCCGAGGGACTCCCCCGCAACTGGGTCCCGAGCGCGGTGGATTCGGTGAAGGGCCGGGACGCGCGGGAGGGGCGGCCGGCGGGCCTGCCCGATGCCCTCGAGCGCTACCCGGGCGTCACCCTCCAGAACGAGCAAGGCAACCCGTTCCAGCCGGACCTCTCGCTGCGCGGCTTCACCGCGTCCTCGGTGACCGGCCTCCCCCAGGGCGTCAGTGTCTTCCTCGACGGAGTCCGCCTCAACGAGCCCACCGTCGAGGAGGTCAACTTCGATCTGGTCCCGCTGGACGAGGTGAAGAGCATCGAGGTGATCCGCGGGCCCTCGGTGCTGTTCGGCCGGAACACCCTCGGGGGAGCCATCAACATCGTCACCCGCCGGGGCGAGCCCACGCGCGAGATCGTCCCCGAGCTGGAGGCCGGCAGCTTCGGCCGGCAGCGCTACCGGCTCCGGGCCAGCGGAGAGGCCCGCCCACTCGACTACCACATCTCGCTCACCCACCTTCAGGAGGACGGATACCGGGACTTCACGTCCTCGCGGCTCTCGCGGGGATTCGCCAAGCTGGGCGCCCGCGCCGGCGACCTCGACGCGTCGGTGTCGTACCAGTACAGCAACGACCGGATCAAGCAGGCCGGCTCGTTGCCTCAGCGAGCCCTCGCCCGCGACCGCGCCGCGAACTTCACGGCGGGAGATTTCTACGCCCCGGAGCTGCATCTCGCCATCGTCAACGCGCGCTACCGGCTCGCCGACCACGTGATCGTCGAGGGCAACACGTTCGTCCGCGACCTCTCGGTGGAGCAGTTCAACGTCAACGCCGCGGCCGAGAACAGCCGGCTGCTCAATCACACCCGCTCGGTGGGCGGGCGCATCCAGGCGAGCTACGACCGGCGCCTGTTCGAACACGACAATGTCCTCATCGCGGGCGCCGAGTACACGCGGCACGACGTGACCAGCCGGACCTTCCAGGAGAGCCAGGAATCGCGCTCGCTCGAGGCCAGCCTCGCGGACGGGCAGGACGCGGCCGGCGTCTACGTCCAGGACAGCCTGGCGGTGGCGCGGGGCTTCGCGGGCCCGCGGTCGAGCGTGGTGCTGACGGCGGCCGGCCGATGGGACCTGCTGCGCCACCGGATCGACGATCGCCTCGGAGGGCCGAGCGGGGGGACTCATACCTTCCAGCGAGTCAACCCCCGGGCCGGAATCAACGTCAATCTGAGCGAGCAGGTCGGAGCCTTCGTGAGTTACGGCGAGGGCTTTCGCGCACCCGCGTTCCTAGAGCTGACCTGCGCCGGGCCGGGCGCGGTGTGCCCCGGCCTCCAGGTCGGGGTGGCTCCGGATCCCCCGCTCAAGGCGGTCAAGGCGCGGACCTATGAGATCGGCGTGTACGCGCAACCGGTCGCCTGGCTGGACCTCAGCGCCACCGTGTACCGAAGCGACGTGCAGGACGACATCTTTGCCGTCGCGCCCACCGGCACCACCGGGGTGTTCTTCCAGAACATCGGGAGCACGCGGCGCCAGGGCGTCGAGGCGAGCGCACGCGGGCGGGCGGGCCGCGCGCTGGACCTCTATCTCAACTACGCCTACACCGAGGCCACCTTCGAGGATCGGGTGGACCTGGCCACCCCGCTTCCGCCGGGCAGCCAGACGGTCGCGGCCGGGCGCTCGTTCGCGCTCGTGCCGCGACATCGCGTCAACGCGGGTCTGATCTACCGGCCCTGGCCCTGGCTCGGCCTGAGCCTCGACGCGCGGTACGTGAGCTCCCAGTTCCTGCGCGGCGACGAAGCGAACCGCCAGGTGCCCCTGCCGGGGTTCTGGGTCGTGGACGCCGGGATCACCATCAAGCATCGCGGCGTCGAGGCTTTCCTGAAGGTCAACAACGTGCTCGACAATCGATACGAGACCTTCGGGACCTTCGCGCCCAACGCCCGGGAGGCCGGAGCCCCGGTCGAGCGCTTCCTGACTCCCGCCCCCCCCATCCACGTGCTCGCGGGAGTCCAGTACGCCTTCTAGAACCCGCGGGGAGACTGGGCGCAGCTGCAGCCGCTCAGATCAGGTCCTCGATCGCGCGCCCCACATCGGCGGTGGTCGCGGTGCCGCCGAGATCCCGGGTCAGGCCCTTTCCCCCCTCCACGAGGCGCTCGATGGCCGCGACGACGGCGTGCGCGGCCTCCGCATGGCCGAGGTGCTCGAGCATCATGGCGCCGGTCCAGATCTGAGCGATGGGATTGGCGATGCCCTTGCCCGCGATGTCCGGCGCCGAGCCGTGGACCGGCTCGAACATGGACGGGTACTCCTTCTCCGGGTTGATATTGCCGCCCGGGGCGATCCCGATCGAGCCCGCGATGGCCGGCCCCAGGTCGGAGAGGATGTCGCCGAAGAGGTTCGAGGCCACCACCACGTCGAACCAGTCGGGGTGCTGGACGAAGTGGGCGGTCAGGATGTCGATGTGGTACTGGCTCGTCTTGATGTCCGGGTAGTTCTTGGCCATCGCGGCGAACCGCTCGTCCCAGTACGGCATGCTGTGGATGATGCCGTTCGACTTCGTGGCCGAGGTGACGTGGCGGCGCGGGCGCGTCTTCGCCAGCTCGAACGCGTAGCGGATCACCCGGTCGCACCCCCGGCGGGTGAACACCGATTGCTGCACCGCCAGCTCGTAGGGCGTGTCGCGGTAGAGGCGTCCGCCGATCTCCGAGTATTCTCCCTCGTTGTTCTCGCGCACGATCAGCATGTCGATGTCGGCGGGGCCACGACCGGCGAGCGGGGAGCGCACGCCGCGGAGCAGCCGCACCGGCCGCAGGTTCACGTACTGATGAAACTCGCGGCGGATCGGGATGAGGAGCCCCCAGAGCGAGACGTGGTCCGGCACGCCGGGAAAGCCCACCGCGCCCAGGTAGATGGCGTCGAAGCGCCGGAGCTGCTCGAGCCCGTCCTCGGGCATCATGCGCCCGGTCCGCGTGTACACCTCGCAGCTCCAGTCGAAGTGGATCCAGGAGAAGTCCACGCCGAAGCGGCGGCCGGCCGCCTCCAGCACCCGGATACCCTCGGGCAGGACTTCCTTGCCGATGCCGTCGCCGGGAATGGCCGCAATCCGATGCGTCATGGAAAGCCTCCTCAACGCTGAGAGATGATCACCTGGGGGACGCCCGAGGGCGGCACCCGCAACTCGCTGCGCGGGAAGCCGGCGTGGCGGAACATGGCGTCGAGCTCGGCGAAGGTGTAGGCGTCGCCGGCCGGGGTCGTGCAGAGCATCACGAGACCGAACATGGCGACGTGCGAGGGCGTCACCCGCCCCTCGTCGGGCACGAACTCCACCGTCACCACCCGCCCGCCGGGCGCGAGGGCCCGGCCCACCGTGGCCAGGAGCCCCTCGCAGGTGGCCGGGTCGAAGTGGTGCAGGAAGTTCGGCAGCAGCACGAGATCGTACGGCCCGCCCAGGGGGGTCTCGAAGGCGCTGCCCGCCAAGGTGTGGAAGCGTTCGTCGACGCCTGCGGCGCGCGCGTGCTCGCGCGCGACTACCAGCACCGCCGGCCAGTCGAGCGCGGTGATCTCCGCGCGCGGGTACGCTTCCGCGAAGGCGAGGCCGAACAGCCCGTGGCCGGCGGCCACGTCGAGCACCCGGAGCGGGGCCGTGGCGTCCACCTCCACCAGATCCACAACCGCCCGGGCCGGCATCCGCATCAGGGGCGCCATCGCCCGGGCGAAGCGCACCCAGACCGGATGCTCCGGCGTCACCGTTCCCGCTCCGGCCAGCGTGGTGCCGCCGCGGCGCACCGCCTGGGCCACGTCGGCGAAGGCCTCGCGGAGCTCGGGCGCGTACAGGAACTCGGCCGCCGCGCTCACACAGGCCGGCGATCGCCGATCGAGGAAGGTAGCGGAGTCGGCGGTCAGCGCGTAGGTGTCCCCGTCTTTCCGAAGGAAACCTGCCGCCGTGAGGTAGTCACAGAGGATACGCGTGCCGCGGGGGGAGGCCGCGCAGCGCGCGGCCAGCGCCGGCACCGTACCCGCGCCCGCCCCGATGGCGGTGAAGAGATCCAGGTCGAGCGCGCCCTTGAGCGCGGCGCTCCGCTGGTACGCGGTCATGGCGCCGAGGAACGGATCGGGCGACGGGGCCGCCACCGCGGGGGCGTCTCCGTCGAGCAGACCGATGAGCTCCGGCGGGCGCAGGTGCATGCGCAGCAGGCCCCGCCCCGCCGCGACCGGGTCCACGCACTCGATGACCGCAACGCCGCTCTTGGCCATCTCGATGCGCGCCGAGCCGTCGCGGCTGGTGAGAAGGGCGGCCAGGTGGGAGAGGGTCGGCTCGTGCCCCACGCAGAGCAGGGCCGAGGCCTCGACCGCGGCCAGCCCCGCGAGTGTCGCGGCCGGCTCGGCGCGGTCCCCGAGCAGCTCGGTCAGCTCGGGGGCGGGCGCGCCGCCGTAGGCTCGCGCGGTGATCTCCGCGGTCTCACGCGCGCGCGCGAACGGGCTCGAGAGCAGCCGATCGAAGCGTACCCCCATGCGCCGGAGCGCTTCGGCCACCCGGGCGTGCTCGCGCCGTCCCGCGTCGGTGAGCGGCCGCTGCCGGTCGTCGGGCCAGCGACGGGAGTCCGCCTCTCCGGCCTCGCCGTGACGCATCAGGATCAGGAGCACGGCGACTACTATATCGCACGAGTTCACTCACTCGTCGTGAGACGCACGACGCGCGACTCCCGGCGAGCGTCGCTTGGCGTGATATGCTCGAGGCCCGTGAGGGCCAAATGGATGCTCGTGGTGTTCGGCCCGGCCCTGCTCACGGTCATCGGGAGCATTCTCGTGATGCTCTTCGTCCCGCACCCGGTCCCGAAGACGGCCACCGGCGGCCAGCGCCTCTTTCTGACCCACTGTGCGACCTGCCACGGCGCCGACGGGCGGGGCTCCTGGCGGGCCACGATCTTCCTGATGCGCCCCGGTGACCTGTCCGATCCGCGGCTCATGGATCGGCTCACGGACGAGTATCTCTTCACGCTGATCAAGAACGGGGGGGCGACGATCGGCAAGCCGGGGATGCCGTCCTTCGGCTACCACCTGAAGGACGATCAGATCAGGGACCTAGTACGTTATCTCCGAACGCTACCGAAACGGTAAAGCGGGCGGCAGTGGCAGGGCGAGGTGCAGCCGAAGGCGAGCCGAGCGAATACAAGAGAGGTGCAAGGCAGGTAGGCCCAAGCGGGTCGCCCGACTACCCTAACTGCGGGGCCGGATATCGGACATCGTCTCGCCCAGGACCGCCTTGTCGAAGGGCTTGTTGATCACGAAGTTCACGCGGCTGCGCTCCTCGCGCGTGATCTCGGTCTCGCCCCACCCGGTGATGAGGCCCACCGGCAGGCCCGGCCAGCGCTCCTGGATGGCCGCGGCCACGTCCCACCCCGTCATGTCGGGCATACCGAGGTCGCTGATCACCACGTCCACCAGCTCCCGATTCGACTCGAGAAAGGACAGGCCCTCGCGGCCGCCGGGCGCCTGGGTCACCGCGTGCCCCTGCTCCTCCAGCATCTCGGCCAGCGTGCTGCGCACCTGTAGCTCGTCGTCGATCACCAGGATGCGCAGGGGCAGGGCGGGCGCCTTCGGCGAGACGGCGGCGGTCTTGGCGACCGCGGTCGCCGCGGAGGCGGTCGGCAGGCTGACCTCCACCGTGGTGCCCTGCCCGACCACGCTTTCCAGGGTCAGGGTCCCGCCGTAGCGCTGCACGGTGCCGTAGGCCACGCTGAGCCCCAGTCCGGTGGCCTTGGGCCCCTTGGTGGTGAAGAAGGGCTCCAGCGCCCGGCGTCGCACTTCCTCGGGCATGCCCGCACCGGTGTCGGTGACCGAGCAGTAGACGCGATCGTCCTTGGCCCAGGTCTTGACCGCGATGCGGCCCCCCTGGGTGATGGCGTCGGCGGCGTTGAGCAGCAGGTTCATCAGGACTTCTCGAAGGGGCGCCGGTTCTCCCGCGGCCGCCGCGATGATCCCCGCCTCCACCGTCACCTCGACGCGGCTGCCGCGCAGCTGCGCCTCGTCGTGCCAGCGCGGCCGCGTGACCTCGACCACTTCCTTCACGAGCTGGTTGAGATCCACCGCCACGTCGGAGACCGGCTGCACCCGGCTGAACCGCTGCACGCGCCGCACCACCTCCGCGCCGTCCTGGGCGGTGCGCTGGATGATCTCGAGGGAACGTCGCACGCCCGCCTCCTGGACCTTGCCCATCATGAGCTCGACCCGGCCCAGGATCACCGCGAAGAGGTTATTGAGGTGATGCGCCATCCCGGACGAGAGCTGACCCATCGCGCGCAGCGTCTCGCCGCGCACGAGCTGGCCCTGGGTGGACTTGAGGTCGTCCACCACGTTCTGGAGCTGCGAGGCGGAGGACTGCGCTTCCTCGAGAAGGCGCGAGTTGTCCACCGCGTAGCCGATGTAGGTCATCAGGGCGTTCAAAAATTGCAGGTCGGTGGAGCTGAACGGCGGCGGCCGCAGCGCGTCGGAGACCACGCCGTCGCGCCGCTTGGCCATGTTGATCACGCCGATCACGCGGTCGCCCACGCGGATCGGCATGCAGATGAACGAGCCGTTGCCGTACTGAGGATCGTTGGCCTTGTTGAAGCGCGGATCGGAGGCGATGTCGTCCACCAGCACCGGCTCGCCCATCTCCACCACCTTGCCCGCCACGCCCTCGCCCACCTTCACCTCGACCGCGGGCACCACGTCGTCGGGGATGCCGCGGGAGGCCGCGAGCTTCAGCACCGTCCGGTCGCGGTCGAGGATCATGATGGAGCCGACGGTGGCGCGCACCGCGCGCATGGTGGACTGCAGCACCAGGCCCAGCAGGTCCTGGATCTTCGGGATGCGGGCGGCCAGCTCCACCATCTCGTTGAGCGTGCCCAGCTTGAAGACCAGATCCTCGAGCCGCTGGGTGGACCCCCGCAGGTCGTCGAGCATGTGGTAGAAGGCGTCGCGCACCTGGCCGATCTCGGTGACCTCGCCGAGCCCGGGCACCGCGGCCGCCGTGCCGCGGTCCCGTCGGCGGAGCGCGTCCGGCTTCGCCTCGCCCGGCGCCAGGAAGCCCTGGGCGAGCTGGGCGATCTGGTCCACCATCCTCCGGAAGACCAGGAAACCGAGGATGGACACCGTGATGGCGGCGAGAAGCCCGAGCTGGGCCTCCGTGTTGCGGAGCATCTCGTGGCGCGACAGCAGGTAGACGAATAACAGAATTGGCAGGAGCGCGACGAGCGCGAAAACGACCGAGGCGGCCTCGCGGAGGCTCATGGTCCGGGAGCGGCGCCGATTCTTCCCCATGGTGTCCTTACCTTAGCAAGGATGCCGGATTTAACGAATCTTTTGGATCTCGACCGCGACCAGTCGGCCCGGCTCCTGGCGGACAGTGAGACGGACCCGGTCGCCGCGATGCAGGTCGGCGCCATCCAGCAGCGCAGTGGACTCAGCGAAGAGCGCCATCGACTCCATCTCGTCCATGAATCCCGGCACCTTGTCGTGACGGACCAGCAGCAGGGTGGGCCCGCCGCGCGCCTCGAAGATCCCGGTGACCCGGTAGAGCCCGGGACCCGGAAAGGCGGCCCGATAAGTCCCCCAGATGCCGGCCGCGAAGCCGGCCAAGAGGAGCAGGAACAGCGCGGGAACGGCCGCGCGCCGGAACGGGATCGCGCTTACTCGATCTCGTCCCGGGGAGGAATCTTGCCCGCCACGTGTTCGGGCGTCAGGATCCAGGTGCCGCCGCAGCCTTCCTTGAAGGTGGAGACCGCGGCGCGGTAGGCGCTGCCCAGCGTGATGAGCATCACCCCGACGCTGACGACGGTGCCGAGGCCGCAGACGATGGCCTTGCCGGGCACGTAGCCCACGTTCAGGAACCCGGCGCCGACCCGGTCCGCGTCGGAGACCTCGACGTCGGCGGCGGTCGACGAGAGCTCGGCCGCCTGGACCACGGCCGCCCGCGACAGCAGCGGGCCCATCAGCGCCATCAGCGCGACGAGCAGCCCGCACAGCCACTTCCTGGCATCCCGCATGATGTGTCTCCTCCTCCCGGCGTGGTGTGTATCTGTCGTACGCACCCTCGTACGGATCTAAGGTACACGAATTGATTATCCGCACCTAGATGCGCGGGCCTTCCGGGTGGCCGGGCCCCCGCCCGCCTTCCCGGGCGGCCCGATCGGGGAGACGAGCCAGAACTTCTTTTCAGATCAATAGCTTGCCCGGCATGGCCGGCCCCTCGACATCGCTCCGCGAGGGTCGTAGACTCTCGGGTGCCGGCCCTCGCCGCGCGTCACAACCTTTCTAAGGAGATACGCCCATGAAGATCGTCCGCTTCTCCCAGAATGGTCACGCTCCCCGGCTCGGCTGCTTCCTCGGCCAGGACCGCATCGCCGATCTCGAAGCCAGCGCGGCCGCGTTCCTCGCGTCCCGCGGTGTGATGCGCGCGTCCGTCATCGCGGCGGCGCTCTTTCCGCACGACAGCACCCGCGGCTTCCTCGAGGGCGGCAGCGCGAGCCAGGACATGCTGACCGCCATGCTGGACGCGGCGCGCGGCGGGAAGTTCCAGCCGGTGGCCCACTCGCTGTCCTCGGTGCGGCTGCACGCGCCGATCGCGGACCCGGGGAAGTTCATCTGCATCGGCCTCAATTACAAGGACCACGCGGCCGAGACGAACAACCCGGCGCCCAAGCAGCCGCCGGTGTTTCCCAAGTGGGCCAACGGAATCCAGGATCCGGGCGAGCCGGTCCTGCGGCCGCGCGGCGAGAAGACGCTGGACTGGGAGGTCGAGCTCGGCGTGGTGATCGGGCGCACCGCGCGCTTCGTGAAGAAGGAGCAGGCGCTCGACTACGTGTACGGCTACACCATCATCAACGACGTGAGCGCGCGCGATTTCCAGTTCCACACCACCCAGTGGAGCGCGGGCAAGGTGGGCGACACCCTCGCCCCGGTGGGCCCCTACATCGCGGATCGCACCGAGATCCCGGATCCCCACGTGCTCGACCTGAAGGCGTGGGTCAACGGCCAGCTCATGCAGGACGGCTCCACGCGCAACTTCATCTTCGACATCCGCTACATCATCGAGTACCTCACCAACATCATGACGCTCTCGCCGGGCGACCTCATCGCCACCGGCACGCCCGCGGGCGTGGGCTTCTCGCGCAAGCCTCAGGTCACGCTGCAGCCGGGCGACAGCATGAAGCTCGAGATCACCGGGCTCGGCTCGCTCGAGAACAGCGTGAAGGACGCCTGAGGGCGGAGCGCGTCGCCATGGCGGTCCGCTCGTTTCTCCACTACGCGCTGGAAGTGCCCGACCAGGCGGTCGGGCAGCGGTTCTACGAGGACTTCGGTCTGGTGGACGGCACCGGCTCGAGCGACGCGGTGCGCCTGCGGCCCGAGCGCCTCGGGCGCGACACCGTGCTCCTCTACGGGGGCCCGCGCAAGCGCCTCCATCACCTCTGCTACGGCGCCCCCGGCGAGGACTTCGCGCGGGTGCGCGAGGCCCTCCGGAGCGCGCGGGTTGCCGAGATGAACGCGCCCGCCGGCGCCCCCGAGGGCGGCATCTGGTTCCGCGATCCGGACGGCAACGCAGTGAACGTCCGCGACGAGGCCGCGCCCGCGCCTCCGGTCGACCCGCCGGTGACGCTCAACGGCCCCGGCTACACGCAGCGCGAGGCCGCGCGCGGCTATCCCGAGCGCGGCCTGCGCGTGGCCCCGCGCAAGCTCGGCCACGTCCTGCTCTTCACGCCCGACATGGAGCGCCTCATGCGCTTCTACACCGGGACGCTCGGCATGAAGCTCTCCGACCGCTCGCGGGGGATCATCGCCTTCCTGCGCTGCAACACCGATCACCACACCCTGGCCCTGCTCTCCTCGCGCGCGCCGGGCTTCCACCACGCTTCGTTCCAGGTGGGCAGCGTGGACGAGATCGCGATGGGCGCGGTGCGCATGGCCGAGCGGGGCTGGCAGCCCGGCTTGGGGCTCGGGCGGCACGTGATCGGCTCCAACTTCTTCTTCTACCTGCGTGACCCGTGGGGCAGCTTCAGCGAGTACTACTTCGACCTCGACTACATCCCGGAGGGCTGCGCGTGGGAGCCACGTGACTTCCCGCCCGAGGATTCCCTCTACGTATGGGGCCCCCCGTGCCCGGCCGACTTCGGCGAGAACAAGGAAGCGTGGACCTAGAGTTCCTGCACGCGCTCGTCCAGCCCGCCACCACCAAGATCGTGCTCTGCTCGCTCGACGGCCTGGGCGGCCTGCCGCGGCCCGCGACGGGCAAGAGCGAGCTGGAGACCGCGCGCATCTCCACCCTGCACGCGCTCGCCGGCCGCGCCGCCTGCGGGCTGCTCCGCCACGTGGGCCCCGGCATCACCCCGGGCAGCGGGCCCGGCCATCTCGGCCTCTTCGGCTACGATCCCCTGCGCTATCCGGTGGGCCGGGGCGTGCTCGAGGCCCTCGGCATCGATTTCGAGCTGCAGGCGGGCGACGTGGCCGCGCGCGGGAACTTCTGCACGGTGGACGCCCGCGGCCACATCACCGACCGTCGGGCCGGGCGCATCAGCACCGACATCTGCGTCCGTCTCGTCGAGCGGCTGCGCGCGATCCGCCTCGACGGCGTGGAGGTCCTCATCGAGCCGGTGAAGGAGCACCGCTTCGTGCTCGTCCTCCGCGGCGGCCACCTGTCGGGCCGGCTCTCCGAGACGGATCCGCAGCAGCTCGGCGTCCCCCCGCTGCCCGTCCGGGCCCTCGCGCCCGAGGCGGACAAGACCGCCGCGCTCGTGAACGCCTTCGTGGAAGCCGCGCGCCCCCTGCTGCGCGACGCCGCGCCCGCCAACATGCTCCTGCTACGCGGCTTCGACCAGCAGCCGCGCCTGCCCCTCTTCCCCGAGACGTTCGGACTGCGGGCCGCCGCCATCGCGGCGTATCCGATGTACCGCGGGCTCGCCCGCCTCGTCGGCATGGAGGTCCTCAAGACGGGCGGGACGTTCGCGGAGGAGATCGAGACGCTCGAGCGGCAGTGGGAGCATCACGACTTCTTCTTCCTGCACTACAAGGACACCGACAAGGCGGGCGAGGACGGCGACTTCGACGCGAAGGTCGCGGCGCTGGAGCGCTTCGACGCGCTGCTGCCGCGCGTGCTCGCACTCCGGCCCGACGTCCTTGCCATCTCGGGCGATCACGCGACCCCGTCCATCCTCAAGGGCCACGGCTGGCAGGGCGTGCCCGCGCTCCTGGCGAGCCCCTACTGCGGAGGCGACCCGGTGAGCCGCTTCACCGAGCGGGACTGCGCGGGCGGCTCCCTCGGGGTCATTCCCGCCCAGGACCTGATGCCGCTCGTGATGGCCAACGCGCTCCGCTTCACCAAGTACGGGGCCTAGCGGGGCACTCGCGGTATCCTGCCGGAAAGACCATGAGGCGCTCCTACTGCCTCCTGTCCGCCGCCGTCCTGCTCGCCCTGGGGGTGATCGGCGTCGCCGTGCCCACGCGCGAGCCCGCGCCACCCGCGGTGACCGACGCCCCCGCGGCCGCCCCGGATCCTCAGCCCCCCGAGCCGGTCGAGATCGTGCTGAAGCGGGGCGAGACGCTCGAGACGGCACTGCGCCGGACCGGGGTGGAGCGCGGCGAGGCGGCGGCGATCGTGGCCGCGCTGCGCGGCAGCGTCAACATGCGACGGCTGGCCCCCGGGGAGCGCCTCGTCGTGCAGCTCGGCTCCGACGGGAAGCCCGCCGAGATCAGCTACGCCCGCTCCCCCGCCGAGCGCTACGAGATCCGGCCGGGCGGCGACGGGCAGTGGGCGGTCACCGCGGTGCGGCCAGACGTGGACACGCGCGTGGTCGCGATCACCGGGGAGGTGCGGGATTCGCTCTTCGCGAGCATGGAGCGGCTCGGGGAGACCGCGGGCCTCACCGCGCGGCTCGTCAACCTCTTCGAGTGGGACTTCGACTTCGCGGCCGATTCGCTGCCCGGCGACCAGTTCCGCCTCCTGGTGGAGAAGCGTTACGTCGGCGACGTCTTCCTGGGCTACGGCGACGTGCTGGTCGCGCAGTACGCGAGCGTCGGACGCTCGCCGCTCACCAGCGTGAGCTTCGACGACACCGCCGGCCGCCGTGAGTACTACGACGCGAGCGGGCGCTCGGTGAAGAAGATGTTCCTGCGGGCCCCGCTCGACTTCACGCGCGTCACCTCCGGCTTCTCGCACGCGCGCTTTCACCCGGTGCTGGGCGGGTATCGGCCGCACCTCGCGGTGGACTACGGGGCGCCGATCGGCACGCCGGTGCGGGCGGTAGCCGACGCGGTGGTCACCCAGGCGGGCTGGAACGGCGGCTACGGGATCTCCATCACGCTGCGCCACGGCCGCGGCTACGAAACCATGTACAACCATCTCTCCAAGATCGACGTCCGCCCGGGCGAGCGGGTGCGCCAGCGCCAGGTCATCGGCCGGGTCGGCAGCACCGGACTGTCCACCGCCCCGCATCTCGACTACCGCGTCCGCAAGGGCGGGGTCCTGGTCAACCCGCTGGGCGAGAAGTTCATCCCCGGCTCGCCCGTGCCCGCCCACCGCCGCGAGGCGTTCGCGGTGCACGTCGGCGCCCTCCTGGAGCGGCTCGACGCGCAGGCTCCGTTCCCCGCGCGTCCACCGGGGCGCTCCTGAGGCAGCGCACCGGCTCGAGCCTCTGCTACTCCTGCGGCAAGCTGAATCGCGTGGACGCCACGGTCTGCTTCTACTGCGGGGCGCGGCGGCCCGGGCTGTGGGGCTTCGGCCCGCTCGCCGCCCGCCTGATCGGCCGGCTCGATTTCGCGCGCGCGGTCACGATCGTGTGCGTGGCGGCCTACGTCGCGTCCATCCTGCTCGACCCACGGGCCGCGATGACCGTCCCTCGGAGTCCGTTCGACCTGCTCTCCCCGGGATTCGGCGCGCTCGTGACGCTCGGCATGACCGGCGAGCCGGCGTGGAGGGCGGGCTGGTGGTGGACGCTCCTCACCGCGATCTATCTCCACGGTAACCTGCTCCACCTCGTCTTCAACCTCCTGTGGGTGCGCCAGCTCGCTCCCGCGGTCGAGGAGCTCTTCGGTCCGGCCCGGCTCGTGGTCATCTTCACGGCGGGCGGGGTGGCGGGCTTCGTCCTCTCCAACGTGGTCAGCGGAGCCTGGACGATAGGCGCCTCGGGCGCGGTGTTCGGCCTCCTCGGCGCGATGGTCGCGTACGGTCGCACCCGCGGCGGCACCTTCGGCCTGGCCGTGTTTCGGCAGTACGGCCAGTGGGCGGTGCTGATGTTCATCTTCGGGTACTTCATGACCGGCGTGAACAACTGGGGTCACGCGGGCGGCTTCGTGGGCGGCTATCTCGCCGCGCTCGCGCTGGGCCACCACGAGGGCCGGACTGAGCGGGGCCTCGACCGGGTGGCCGCGCTGGCCACGGTGGGGGTGACCCTCGTGGCCTTCGCGCTGGCGCTCTGGAACGGCTTCCTGCGGTAGGAGAGCGCCGATAAGGGCCCATCTGCTTCGTTGGCGCCCTCGGCCGCCCGCTCAACGTACAGGAAGTACGCCTCGCGGGCGGCTCTTCGGGCGCCGCCTCGCAGCTGGACCCTTCTCGGCGCTCTCCCGCTCAGACGGCGCGGCCGGCCTCGCGGCGGAACGCCTCGACCTGCTCGGGAAGCCCGAAGACACGCAGCCGGTCGCCCGGACGCAGCCGCGTATCCGCGGAGGGATTCATCACAACTTCGCCGTCGGGCCGCCCCACCGACACCACCGTCACGCCGAAGCGCTCGCGAACCCGCGCCTCGCCGAGCGAGAGGTCGGCGAGCGCGCCGGCGCCCAGCGTGACCTCGTGCAAGTCGGGCAGCGCCTCCGCGGCACCGAGCCCGCCGCGCGCGTCGGCCCCGGCCGGGTTCATGGCGCCGCGGAAACGCGTGAGATAGTCGAGCACCCGCTGCTGCGGCAGCGCGAGCTCGCGGAGCGCGTGGCGAATCAGCGTGGCCGCCGCTTCCAGCTCGGGCTGAATCACCTCGGTGGCGCCCGAGTCGGCCAGCCCGTCGCGGCCCGAGGCGCTGTGCGCGCGCGCCAGGATCGGCACGCGCGGGTTCAGCGCGCGGACACCACGTACGACGAGCTGGGCCCGATCCATCTCGGGCAGCGCCACCACCACGAGCGACGACCGCGCCGACCCGGCCTCCTCGAGGAGGCGCGGCTGCGCGGCATCGCCGAACAGACACGGCACGGCGCGGGAGCGCAGCCCCCGCACGATGTCCGGATCCCGCTCGATGACGACGAAGAGGATGCCGAAGGTCTCGAGCGCCTCGCCCACCGCGCTGCCGACGCGGCCGAAGCCGCAGAGCACGACGTGCTCGGTCACCGCCCGCTCCACGCCGGTCGGGGCGTGCCGCTCCTCGACGCCACGGTAACGGGCGATCCAGCCGGGGACGGTGCGCACGAGCACCGCGTTGATCAGGATGGAGATGAGCGAGGCCGCGAGGGTGGCGTTGTAGATCTCGGCGCCCACGTGCTGAGCGTTGCGCGCGACCTGCACCAGGATGAAGGAGAACTCGCCGATCTGGGTCAGCCCGACCCCGACCAGCAGCGCGGTCCAGAAGGGCTGGCGGAAGAGCCACACGACGAGGGTCCACAGCACCAGCTTCCCCAGCACGATGAGCGCCACCATGATCGCGAGGAGCGGGATGTTCTGGACGAGGCTCTGCGGGTCGATCAGCGCGCCGATGGTGACGAAGAAGAGCGCGACGAAGACGTCGCGCAGCGGCAGGAGCCGGGCCAGGGTCTCGTGCGCGTACTCCGACCCGTTGATGATGAGCCCGGCCAGGAAGGCCCCGAGCGCGAGCGAGAGCCCGGCCGCCTGGCTGAGGGCCGCGGTGCCGAGCCCCACCGCTAAAGCCACGAGCAGGAACATCTCGTCGCTGTGCAACCGGGCCACCCGGGTCATCAGGGGCGGGACGACCTTGGCGGCCACGTAGATCGCCGGGATCAGGATCAGCAGCGACTTGCCGAGGGCCATCGCGATCGTGAGCAGCCGGCCCGGCTCGAGCGTGCCGAGTGCCGGGATGAGCACGATCAGGATCACCACCGCGAGATCCTCGACCAGGGTGATGCCGATCATGATGCGGCCGTGTCGCGAGTGCAGCTCGCCCCGGTCCATGAGCAGCCGTGCCAGGACCATGGTACTGGCCACCGAGATCACGATGCCCACGATGGCGCCCTGCAGGAGGGGCCATCCCAGCAGGGCGGCCACGCCCAGCCCCATCCCCACCGAGAGCGCGATACCGAGCGGACCGCCCAGGACCGCCACCCACTTCACGCGCAGGAGATCGCGCAGCGAGAATTCGATGCCGATCGAGAACATCAGCAGGATCACGCCGATCTCGGCGAACAACTCGAACGCGTGGAGATCCGAGACCGAGGGCCCCGGCGTGAGCGGGCTGATGAAGACGCCGCCCAGCACGTAGCCCAGGATCAGGGGCTGGCCGGCAAGCCGGGCGACCGCGCCACCCGCGACCGCGGCCATGAGCACGTACGCCAGATCCCGAAAGAAGATGGATTCGGTAACCACGGCCAAGTTTCGCATTGGCGACGCGGGCCGCCAAGCCTCGTTTGCGCGGCGACGCGGCGGCGTATACTGCTCGCCGGAGGTTTACCCCCATGACCGAGCGACGGAGAGCGCCCGCGGCCGGGCCGCAGGCCAAGATCAAGCAGCTCGAAGCCCGGCTGGCCCAGGTCGAGGCGGACCTCGGGCGCGTGCGGAGCACGGCGGCTCGGGGTGGCCTCACTCGGGTGCGCCTGGCCGGCATCGAGAAGGCGATGGCGGAGCACGTGGCCCGCGCCCAGGCCGGCCTCAAGGACTCGGTGAACCGGCTCAGCCGGACGCTGCTCAGCGCGCGCTCGCGCAAGGAGGCGGCGCAGCAGATCGCGCAGGCGCGCCAGAGCGTCAAGGAGTCGCTCGATCGCCTCGGCCGGACGCTCGGCGAGTCCCAGAAGAAGATCACGCGCGAGGTGGGCCTGCTGACGCGGGGCCTCAAGGCGGGCGTCAAGGCCGGCCGCGCCGCCTACCGGGGCCCCCGCCGCTGACCGGATTTTCGCTTGGCGGCCCCCGCGGGTGGGCCGACAATAAGAAGGCCGGGGTCCGAGCGCCCCGAGCGAGGCCGACATGCGACCGGTGCTGATCTGTCCGGATGATCTCCTCGAACACGTGGTCACGGCCGCCGCCTTCCCGGGCGAACGGCCGCTGTACCTCGTATCGCGGGCGAGCCTGCGCGCGCGGCTCGCCCGACGGGGCGACCGGGCGATGGCCGGCAAGGTGACGAACGCGACCTTCCTTCACGAGGCCCTCAAGGGCGGGCGCGGTCCGGTGGTGGTGGCGGCTCCCGCCGGCCAGCTCGCGCGGGTGATCGCGGCGGTCAAGGAGGCGGTCCCCGACGCCCCGCTCCTGGTGCTGCGGGACGACGACCGGCCGGTGTCGAACGCGACGGTGGTGCCGCTGTCGGCCTTCGGCGAGCGCATCGTCCAGCCCGCCCTCGAGCGCGCCGCGCAGCGCGCCCGCGCCGAGCGGCTCCGCGCCCACTTCTACGACGCCGAGCGCGTGCTGATCCTCATGCAGGACGACCCGGATCCCGACGCCATCGCCTCGGCGCTAGCGCTGAAGACCCTCCTCGGCCGCACCCGCGCCTCCGCTCCCATGTGCACCTTCGGCACCATCACGCGGCCCGAGAACGTCGCCATGTGCAAGATCCTCGAGATCGAGGTGGAGGCGATCGACGCGGCGGCGCTCGACCAGTTCGACCGCGTGGCCATGGTGGACGTGCAACCCTCGTTCCTGGAGGAGGAGAAGCACTTCGGCGAGGTGGACCTGGTGATCGATCATCATCCGGTCGAGCAGCCGATCCGGGCGCGCATCAAGGACGTCCGGCCGTCCTACGGGGCGACGTCCACCATCATGGTCGAGTACCTGCGCGCGGCGGACGTGAAGATCACCCAGCGGCTGGCCACCGCCCTGCTCTACGGCATCAAGTCGGACACCCTGGGCCTCGAGCGCGGCGGGACCAAGGCCGACCTCGAAGCCTTCTCGTATCTCTACCTGCTGGCCAACCACAACGCGCTCCGGCGCATCGAGCGGCCGGAGCTGTCCCCGGAGGCCCTGGACGTCCTCGCCCGGGGCCTCGCGAAGCGGCGCGTGGTCCAGGGCGTGTTCTTCTCGCACCTGGGCCGGGTCGCCACCGTGGATCTCATTCCTCAGTTCGCCGACTTCGGGCTGCAGGCCGAGGGGGTCCAGTGGTCCGTGGTCTCCGGGGTGGTGGACGACGATGTGCACGTCTCCGTCCGCAACGTCGGCTACGTGCGGAGCGCGGGCGACGTCACCCGCGCGGCGTTCGGCGAGCTCGGCATGGCGGGCGGGCACCGGACCATGGCCAAGGCGGTGTTCCCGCTGCGTCAGCTCGGCCGCGGGGCGGGCGAGCCGGCGGCGAGCGGCGCCTGCCAGGAGCGCATCATCGAGCGCTTCGTGCGGGCGCTCGGCGGCAACGCCAAATCCTCGGAGGCCAGCCCGTCATGATCATCATCTACCTGCTGATGGCACTGCTGGGGAGCATGGCGACGATCTTCGCGCTGCAGAACAGCGGGACGGTCGATATCTCGTTCCTGTCCTGGAGCGTGAAGGGTATGCCGGTGGCCCTCGTGATCCTTCTCTCGCTGCTGCTCGGCATCGTCTTCGCCTCGCTGACCGGGGTGATGAAGATCCTGAAGCTCAGGTACCGGATCCGCCAGCTCGAGGCCCAGGTCTCGCAGCTCATCGCCGCGCAGACGCCTCCGCCTCCCGCTCCTCGCGCGCCCCAGGGCCCCTCGCTCCCCGCGTAGGCGCCCGCCTAGACAAGAGTCATGGCCGAAGACTCTCGCTTCACCGACACCGTCCGCGATCTCCTGGAGGCGGGGCGGCGCGAGCGCCTGAGCCAGGTGCTCGAGGATGCCCACGCCGCGGACATCGCGGCGGCCCTGCGGGACCTCACCCTGCCCGACCAGGTGACGCTCTTCCGGCTGCTCGGGCGCGAGTCGGCCGGCGCGGTCCTGGCCGAGCTGGACGACCAGCCGCTGCACGAGCTGGCCCGCGCCCTGGACGAGGGGGAGATCTCGAGCATCCTCGACCGCATGAGGCCGGACGACGCGGCCCAGGTCCTCGAGGATCTGCCCGCGGAGCAGGTCGAGAAGGTGCTGGACCTCATGAAGGAGGAGAAGTCCGAAGAGGTCCAGGAGATCCTGGAGCACGGGGAGAAGACCGCGGGCCGGCTCATGTCGCCGGACTTCCTCGCGGTCCCCGAGCACCTCACGGTGGCCCAGGCCGTCGAGCAGGTCCGGAAATCGCCGGTGGCCGAGACCGCCTCGACGCTCTACGTGGTGGACGACCACGACCACCTGGTCGGCAGCCTGCCCTGGCGTCGCCTGGTCACCGCCGACCCGGCCGCGCCCGTCCGCTTCCTCCGCCAGGACGAGCCGGTCCGGGTGACCCCCGACATGGACCAGGAGGAGGTGGCCCGGCTGGTGGCCAAGTACGACCTGGTGGCCGTCCCGGTGGTGAGCGCCGACCACCGCCTGCTGGGGGTCATCACGGTCGATGACGTCATCGACGTCATCCGCGAGGAGGCCACGGAGGACATCCAGCGCCTCGGCGGGGCGGCCGGCGATGAGACCGTGCTCGACCCCGCCCGGACCGTCTTCCCCAAGCGCCTGGTCTGGCTCCTGATCAACCTGGCCACCGCCATCTTGGCGGCTTCCGTCATCGGCGTCTTCGAGGACTCCATCCGGGAGCTGGCCCTCCTGGCCATCTTCATGCCCATCGTGGCCTCGATGGGCGGGATCGGCACCACCCAGACCGCGACCGTCGTGGTGCGGGGCCTGGCCCTGGGAGACATGACCGCGGCGCACCTCTGGCGGGTGGTCCGCAAGGAGACCACCCTGGCCTTGACCATCGGGCTGGCCAATGGGCTGGCCATGGCCGGGATCGCCTACGTCTGGAAGGGGCAGGCCCTCCTGGCCGGCATCATCGCCGTGGCCATGACCCTCAACATGGTGGTGGCAGCCATCGTCGGGGTGGTCGTCCCCGTCCTGCTCAAGAGCTCCCGCGTGGACCCGGCCATCGCCTCCAGCGTCATCATCACCACCTTCACCGACGTGTTCGGCTTCTTCTGTTTCCTCGGCCTAGCCACCCTCCTGATGCGCTTCCTGCTCTAGCCGGCCGGACGGCCGGGTAACTCTTACCCTCCGGTCGTGTAAAAACGAAGCAAACCGCTACTCTCCGCAGGCCCCGCAAGAGTTTCCGCCCCCGGACTAGCTGAAAAATCACGACTTCTGATACAGTAGGCGTCCCCCGTTGATGATGCGCCCTGGCATGGCGGTTGCCTTGGCCTCTCGGTGGAGAATGCCAGTGGTTTCAGGCACCTCCGTTCCCGACGCTCGGCGCGGATCGCTCCCCAGCTCCTCGGCGTTATCGCTACGGGCGCAACCCATCGAGTGTCTCGACGTGAACACAACTATGGCCCCCTCACTCTGGGGGTGTCCAAGGAGGATTGCGACCGTGAGGCTCGACACGAGGTCGCGCGCCATCCGGCGCGCGCAGCCCGCCGGCTCCCGTGCTCGGCTGGAAGTCCGCGGGAAGTTCTTCTTCGCTGGTGATGACAAGGTTCCGCTCCGGGGGGTCACCTATGGCCCGTTTGCCCCGGGCGCGGATGGCTATAGATACCCCGCTCCCAAGGTCGTCGAGCGGGACCTCGCCCTGATCACCGAGCTGGGGGCCAACTGCCTCCGGCTCTTCACCCCCCCGCCCCGCTGGCTGCTCGACATGGCCGGCGAGCGCAACCTCTGGGTGCTCGTCGGGATCCCGTGGGCGGAGCATGTCTGCTTCCTCGACTCGGAGGAGATCACCGACACCGTCCGGCGCGCGGTCACGGACGTGGTGGAGGCCTGCCGGGATCACCCGGCGGTCGGTGCCTTCCTGGTCGGCAACGAGATCCCGCCGGACATCGTCCGTTGGTACGGCGCCCAGCGCATCAGCGGGTTTCTGCGCGAGCTGGTCGGTCTGATCAAGCAGGTCGAGCCCAATGCGCTGGTCGGCTACGCCAACTTCCCCTCCACCGAGTATCTCGAGACCGACTTCACCGATTTCCTCGCCTTCAACGTCTACCTGCACTCGGAGCCCGAATTCCGGAAGTACCTCTCGCGGCTGCACACCCTGGCGGGCGATCGGCCGCTGGTCCTCACCGAGTTCGGGATCGACTCGATCCGCGAGGGGGAGGTCGTCCAGGCCTCCACCCTGTCGTGGCAGGTGCGCACCGCGATCGAGATGGGCGCGGCGGGCACCGTGGTCTTCTCGTTTACCGACGAGTGGCATACCGGCGGCTGCGATATCGCCAGATGGGCCTTCGGTCTCGTGGACCGCGAGCGGCGCAAGAAGCCGGCCTTCAAGGCGGTGCAGCGCTGGTACGCCACGCCGGGGCTGCCCGCGCTCGCCGAGTATCCCAAGGTCTCGGTGGTCATCTGCGCCTACAACGCCGAGCCCACCATGGAGGCCTGTCTAGAATCCCTGCGCAACCTCCGCTATCCCGCCTTCGAGGTCGTGGTGGTCGACGACGGCTCCAAGGACCGGACCGGCGCCATCGCGGACAGCTTCGAGGGCATCCACGTCATCCATCAGGAGAACAAGGGGCTCAGCGCCGCGCGCAATGTCGGCATCGCGGCGTCGCTCGGTGAGATCGTCGCCTTCACCGACTCCGACTGCGTGGTGGATCCGGACTGGCTGCACTACCTGGTCGCGACGTTTCTACAGACCGGGCTCCCTGCGGTGGGTGGGCCCAACCTGCCGCCGCCGGAGGACTCGGTGGTGGCCGCGTGCGTGGCCGCTTCGCCGGGCGGGCCGCTGCACGTGCTGCTCGACGACGTGGAGGCCGAGCACATCCCCGGCTGCAACATGGCCTTCCGCCGTGAGGTGCTGGACGAGATCGGCGGCTTCGATCCGATCTACCGCTCGGCGGGCGACGACGTGGACGTGTGCTGGCGGCTTCAAGATTGCGGCTACCGCATCGGCTTCAGCCCGGCCGCCATGGTCTGGCACTTCCGGCGCAATACCATGCAGGCCTACATCGGCCAGCAGAAGGGCTATGGCAAGGCGGAGGCGCTGCTCTACTTCCGTCACCCCCAGCGTTTCAACGCGCTCGGTTACTCGCGCTGGCGCGGGCGGATCTACGGCGGCATCTCCGCCCTCTTCTCCCTGCGCCGACCCATCATCTACGGCGGCGTCTTCGGCCGCGGCCTCTTCCAGACGCTCTACCAGCCGCCGTCCACCATGCTCTCCTACCTGCCCTTCACGCTCGAGTGGAACCTGGTCGGAGCCCTCCTCCTGGCCTACGGCGCCTGGCACGGCGGCTGGGCGTGGCTGGGTGCGGCGCCGGTCGCGCTCTCGTGGGCCTGCTGCCTCTGGGCCGCCATGCGGGCGCGGGTGGACGCGCTGGCGGGCGGCGTGCGGGGGCGCCTGCTGATCGCGGTCCTCACCTACTTCGGGCCGCTCCTGCGCTCGCTCGAGCGCTATCGCTGGTGGGTGCGCGGGCTCACCGCGGCTCAGCCCTCGGACTCCGAGCGCCCGGTGCAGACCCTGCCCTGGTCGTGGCGGACGCGCGCGTTCTCGGCCGCGTTCTGGACCGAGGACGGGCTCGAGAAAGAGACGATCCTGCACGGCCTCGTCGACGTGCTGGCGCGGCGGAAGTACTTCGTGCTGGTGGACCAGGGCTGGAGCGAGTGGGACCTCGAGGCGCACGGCGGCGTCTGGTCGCGCGGCCGGATCAAGGTGTGCACCGAGAACCACGGCGGCGAGCGGCGCGTGCTGCGGGTGAAGTGCGCGCTCCGGACCTCGCGCCTGGCGCGCGGCGTGCTCGTGGGCGCGGCGGTGATGGCGGGCCTCGGCCTGCAGCTCGGGCTGCCCGCGCTGGCCGCGGCGGGGGTGGCCGCCGGCGTGGGGACGGGCGCGGGCCTGCTCCGCGAGGCGATCGGGCTCGGGCGGATGCTCTACGACGCGCTCCAGGGCGTGGCGCGGCGCGCGCGGCTACACTATGCGCCGCCGCTCGACGTGCATGACGCCCAGGTGAAGTGAGCAAACGCCTCGTCGTCCTGCACCTGGCCGGCCGCTATCCCCTCGGGGGCATCGGCTGGCAGGCGGTGCACTACGTGCTGGGGCTCGCCCGGCTCGGCCACGACGTCTACTACGTGGAGGACTCGGGCGCGCATCCGTATGACCCGCGCGTCAAGAGCGTGGTGGGGGACTCGAGCTACAGCGTGGCCTTCCTGGCGGACGTGATGGCGCGCTTCGGCCTCGCGGACCGCTGGGCCTACGTGGACGGGGTGACCGGCGCCTGCCACGGGCTCTCCCGGGAGCGGCTCCGGGACATCTACCGGGACGCGGCCGGCCTCCTGAACGTCTGTGGAGCCACCCAGCTCAAGGAAGAGCACCTCCGGTGCCCGGTCCGCGTCTACGTCGAGACCGATCCAGTCTTCGAGCAGATCCGGGTCGCCGAGGGCGATCGCCGGGCCATCGAGGCGCTCGAGGAGCACACCCACCACTTCACGTACGGAGAGAACCTGGGCCAGCCCGACTGCCCCATCCCGCTGGAGAAGTTCGCCTGGCGCCCCACCCGGCCGCCGGTGATCCCCGACCTGTGGGACCCCCGCGTGAACCCCGCCGCTGAGCGCTTCACGACCGTGGCCACCTGGAAGAACGTGGGCAAGGACGTCCGGTTCCGGGGCGAGACCTACTACTGGTCCAAGCACATGAACTTTCTGCGGGTGGCCGATCTGCCGAGCCGGACCCGCCAGCCGCTGGAGCTGGCGCTCGAGGTGGACGACGAGGCGACGCGGGACCTGCTCGCCCGGAACGGCTGGCTGATCACCGACGCGTTCGAGGCGTCACGCGACGTCACCGCCTACCAGCGCCACATCGAGCGCTCCCGGGGCGAGTTCACGGTGTCCAAGGACCTGGTGGTCCGAACGCGGAGCGGGTGGTTCAGCGACCGCAGCGTCTGTTACCTGGCCGCGGGTAAACCGGTCGTCACCCAGGACACCGGCTTCGGCAAGTTCGTGCCCACCGGCGAGGGTCTGCTCACCTTCAGTACCGTCGAGGAGGCCGCGGCGGCGCTCGACGAGGTCAATCGCGACTACGCGCGGCATTGCCGGGCCGCGCGTGGGATCGCCGAGGAATACTTCGCCGCCGACCGGGTGCTGGGCCAGCTCTGCCGCGAGGCCGATCTCTAGCCCACTCGGGCCTCAACCCGGTGCTGACGGCTGGGGTGGCTGATGTTTTCCCCTTGCAGATCAATAGGTCAGAAAGCACTTGGCAACTTGCTTCACCCTATGCTACAAGGGCGAAGGCTGAGCAATCCGCGACGACTTTGGAGGAATGCCAGATTGGACGCAGCGCTGGAGAAGAGGCAGGTCAAGCGGGCCTACAAGCTGTACGCCCCCGCGTATGACTTCGTCTTCGACTGGATCTTCCACCCGGGTCGTGAAGCCGCCATCCGTCTGCTCGACATCAAGCCGGGGGACAACGTTCTCGAGGTCGGCATCGGCACGGGGCTGAATCTGCCCCTCTACCCGACGCACTGCCGGCTCACCGGGATCGACCTCTCCGAGGAGATGCTCGAGAAGGCGCAGGACAAGGTGGTGGAGCTGGGGCTGGGCAACGTGACGCTCAAAACCATGGACGCCACCGTCATGGACTTCGGCCAGGGCGAGTTCGACTCGGCTGTGGCCACCTATACCATCAGCGCGGTGCCCGACCCGGTGGGCGTCCTGCGCGAGATGAAGCGGGTGGTCAAGCCGGAGGGCAATATCGTGATCCTGAACCACTTCCGGAGCGAGCGGCCCGTGGTCGGACGCCTGGAGGATCTGGTCGCCCCGGTTTGCACGAGGCTCGGGTGGAAGTCGAACCTCCCACTCGAGCCCCTGCTGCGTCAGGTGGGCCTCAGCCCCGAGATCACCACCAAGGTCAATCTCTTCAACGGCTGGCGCCTCATCAAGTGCGTGAATCCTAGGTAGCGGCCGGCCGGCGCTACTTCTCCGGACTCTCCAGCTCCTGCCAGCCGCGCCGCAGCACGACGATCTTCTGGATCTGCCCGTGCGGGGCCTCAACCGCGATGACGTCCCCCGGCTTCAGCAGCGCCAGGCCGGCCCCCTGCGTCTCCTCGGTCACCACCAGCGTTCCCTTGCTCACTTCCGACACGCGCACCTGACCCGTGCCCGTCAGCGAGAGGAAACGTCGAGCGGCGGGATCGACGTTCAGGACGGTCTGCCGGCCCATCTGAACGGCACCGCTCAGCTGGGCGGAGCTCGGGCCGGGCTCCTCCCGGATCTCCAAGTCCGCGAGATACGCGGGCGATGAGTCCGGCCGACCGTCGGGCGCGCGCTGGGCGGTCGTGGATGCGAGATCGACGCGAACCCGCTCGCTCAGGACCTCGAGAGCACCGATGCCCAGGAGACAGGCGGCCACCACGATACCAATCAGAACCCGGACCGTAGTCGTGAGCATGTCGTGTCCTCCTCTGCCCGGAGGAAGAGCATCGGGAGTGCCACGAGTTAACTAGCTGGAATTGCTGCTCGTGCGACCGTCTCCTCCGATTCGAATGGGCATCCTGCCTGAAGCTCCGGTGGAAGAATGCCCGGCGGGAGGGTTGCGCTCGGCCCGGCGAGTTCAGATCATGGGCCCGTGGCTGAAACACCCGGACGCGACGCCTCGCCGTCGAGCGCCGCCGGCCGCCTCGCCCTCGCCGTGCTGCTCGCAATCCCGTTCCTCGCGAGCGCGTCGACGCTAATCCTGACCACGTCGTTCCTCGTCGAGTTCCTCGGCCAGGGCCGATGGCGGCCGCTCTCGGTGCTGACCCGGGAACCCCTCATCCGGCCCCTACCCGTGTTCCTCCCCGTGTCCGCGGGGGCGCGCCCGGTGCCGGTGGATCTCTACACCCGCACGGGCCTGCGCCCCGCGCCCGGCCTCGTTCTCGTCCATGGCGTCGCGCCCGAGGGAAAGAACGATGCGCGACTGCGCGAGGCCGCCGCACTGCTCGCGCGGTCGGGCTTCACGGTGGCGGTGCCGACCGTGGAGGGCCTCACCGCGCTGCGCCTGCGACCCGAGGATGCGGACGCCGTGAGCGCCGGCGTGAAGGCGCTGCACTCGGCCGGGTACCGACGCGTGGCCGTGCTCGGCATCAGCCTGGGCGCCGGCCCGGCCCTGCTCGCGGCCTCGGATCCCACGGTGGCCTCCGGGCTCTCCGCCGTGCTCGCGCTCGGCGGGTACGCCTCGGCGGTGGAGCTGCTGCGCTACACGCTCACCGGCGCCTATGCCTTCGGCGGCGTGACCGGCCGGGCCGCGACCGTGCTGGAGTCGGCGATCGCCCAGTTCGCCCGCGCCAATGCCGAGCTGCTCGACGACGCAGGCCGGCGCCTCATGGACAATCGCGACCCGGCCGCGGTGGACGAGCGGGTGCGGGCGCTGCCGCAGAGCACGCGGGATCTGCTGGAGGCCCTCTCACCCGGCCGGACGATCGGAAGCCTGCGCGCCCCGCTCTTCCTGATCCACGGCCGGCAGGACCCGGCTGTGCCGTTCACGGAAAGCCTGCGGCTCGACGCGGCGGCGCAAGCGGCGGGACGGCCGGTGCGCACCGCAATCGTGGGGGCGGTCGGTCACGTCGAGGCCGACCTGGGCGCCGGGCTGTTGGACCTGCTGCGGCTCTGGACGACCTTCTACGCGTTCCGGCGCGCCGCCGAGGGCTAGGCAGGCCCTACTTCGGCGGGTTCAGGTTCATGATCTGCATGGCGTCACGCACCGGCTGGTAGTCGCGGTCGTCCGCCTCGATGAACCCGTCGATGTCGTAGATCTGCTTGAGCAGGGCCGCGTGCTGGGGCGCCTTGATGGAGAGCAGCGCGCGCTTGAGCTTGGCCGCCGTCTCCTCGGGCACGCCCGGGCGCACGCAGATGCCCGCCTCCGGGATCTCGGGCGTCTCCCCCACGAAGCCGATCTGGGCGATCAGCGCGGGATCCTTCAGGTGCAGCTCGGGCGCCTTGTCGAACGAGGCCGCCGCGTCCACCCGCCCGTGGAGCACCGCCTGGAGCGCGGCCTCGTGCGTACCGGCGAAGAGCGCGTCCTTGAAGAAGGTCTTCGGATCGCGCTCGCGCACCAGGCCCTGCTTGATCAGCAGCACCATCGGGTAGATGTAGCCCGAGGACGACGCGGGATCCACGAAGGCCACCGTCTTGCCCCGCAGGTCCTCGACCCGCCGGATGCCGCGGTCCTTCCGCACGTAGAAGCGGGCGGTATACGCGGTCTTGCCTCCCCAGATGTCGCGCACCAGGATCCGGCACCCCGCCTCACGATTCGCCAGCACGTATCCCACCGGGTGCACGAAGGCCAAATCAACCCGCCGGCTGCGGAGCGCCTCGATCACGCCCGCGTAGTCCGAGGCCACGAGGGCGCGCACCGGCACGCCCGAGATCTCGGCCAGCGTCTTGGCGAAGGCATCACCCGCCTCCTTGAGCGCGGTCGGATCGCGCGAGGGGGTGAAGACGAGGGTGAGCGGCGCGCCCTGGGCCCGCGCCGGGATGACATCGCCGGCGAGGCCTAGCAGCAGCGCGGCCGCGAGCGTCGAGATGGCGCGCGTGAGAGGGCACATTCGCGGTCGAACGTAGCACGCGCCGCGAGGCGGCCGCAATCGACGGTGAACAGCCAGGGCGCCGGGCACGAAGGCTGGGGCCACCCGAACGTCCGCGCGAGCTCCGCGACCTCCTGGCACGACGCCTCGGGCCCGGAAACCGGCAACCCGGGGCGGAAGGCGCCGCGCGAGCCCCCATCCGACCGTGAGAACGCGAACCGCCTCGGCGTTCGCCGCCCGCTCGCATTCAAACGCGCGGCCCGGGCAATTGGCGCCCAGCAGCCAGTGGACGAGCTCGCGCGCCAGGTCCGACCGAGGCTCCGAAGGTCCAGAATTTTTCCCCAAGCGGGTGCTCTCTGGTTAGAGTGGTGTCCTTACTCGGTAGAGCACTGAACAGCTCACAGGGGGGACTGCGATGCCCAGGACGACCCAGCTCACGCTCAGCCTCGTGTCACGACCCGGAACGCTCGCCACGCTGACCCGCACGCTCGCCGACGCGGGCGTCAACATCACGGCACTCAGCGCCGCCGAGGTGTCCGGCCGCGGGAAGATCCGGCTCCTGGTCAATGACGCGGTCCGGGCCAAGCGGGCGCTCCGCAAGGCCAAGTACCGGGCCACCGAGGAGCCCGCATTCGCGTTGCGGCTCCGGAACAAGCCGGGCGCGCTCGCCCGGGTCACGGCCCGGCTCGCGAAGGAACGGATCAACGTCCGATCGATCTACGCCACCACGGCGGGCCGTGGCTCCGCCGTGGTCGTCCTGACCGTGGGAGGCAACGCACGCAAGGCGCGCCGGGTACTGGGCCGCTGAGCCCGCCGGCGGCTCACACGAGTCCGATCGACGTGCACGTGCCCCGGGGCACCGCGGAGGGGCAGTGCGGTGCACTCGGAGCTTCGGCCTGATACGACCGGGAACTGCCAGGAACGCTCTAGAACCACGACGCGATGACGCTGCGTACGGTCATCAGCAAGAGGACGACGATGTAGGCGACGACCAGGAATCCGAAGAATAATCCGAGATGGTAAAGTGCCCGCGAGGGGAGTGGATGGCGAACACCGCGGACTCGGTGTCGTGCCAATGGATGGAGTATGACTGATGTCTTCTCCTCAAGCCGCCGCCGTGATCGTCGTTTCCACGATGCTTCGATCACGCCCCCGAGAATGCTGAAGGCGAGTGCCGCCAGAACGACGAGGGCGACCGTTTCCACGCTTCTTACCTTGGCTTCTGCCCAGACGCACGAGTAGCCGCCGGCGACGTTGATCCGCAGTACCACACAGGACCCTGGAGCCCCCTTTCGTCCGTAGGTGCGTCAGAGCCCAAGCTTGCTCATCCGTTCCAAGGTCAGCACGACATTGGGGATCTCATGTTCGGTGTCGCTACGGAGCGCGGCGACCGCTTCTTCAATACGTTCCGCCGGGATCGTCGCACCCCAGAGAAAGGCACGGAGACCGTCCTCGGTCTTAATGCGAAACTCGCCATTGCCGGTAGGGGCGAACATGACGTCATATGCCATGCCCGTTCGTCGGATCCAAATGCGGCCCACTCGGTGAGTCACGGCACGTCTCCGCTCGCTATCCTGCCCGCCTCCTCGTACCACGCCTCACCGGAAGACCGGCGCACGGCTCGTAGGCGGAAGCGGAACATTCCGTCCTTGAACTTCGATTCAGTCCGGAGCACGACTTGGCGTGGGGGCGGGTCTCCGAGCATGTTATCGAACCGCAGGGAGCACCCGTCGGCGTAAATGAAGATCGCGGCGAGGCGTTTCTTCAACGGGAATCCCGCTTGCGCCGTGCGCGAGCGGCCCGCGCGAACCGCGCCCAGATAACGCCGACCACCAAGAGGATGCCTCCGAGCAGGACGAATGCGGCCGGGTCGTTCCAGGAGCCCGCGATCATAGCGGCACTTGGGTCAGACGGGTGATGCGGCGCTCCCGATCCCCGTCATCGCCACGCAATGCCCGTGCTGGGACCCATCGAATCATGCAGGCGGGCACGCTCCTCTGGGGTGGGGTGCGCCAAGATCGCCCACATGAATAGGACGGTCGCCGCCAGCAACAGGGTCAATGTCTCAACGGCTCGCACGATCGACCCTCGCCAGACCGCGTCTCAGTGGCTTCCTCGCTACCCCCCGCGTTGGAGACGAACACGCTCGTGGCGCCCTGGTCCGAGGGCTTATCCGGTCGCGCCTGCCGTAGCGGTCGTAGCGCATCATCAGCGCCCCCCGAAGAGCCACGCCACGACAAGCGGCCCCATCGGGATCACGAAGCCCGACGTCGCGCCAGTTACGCCGTCAACGAGATATCCGGCCGCGGCCCCGAGCAGCGGACTAACCATGAAGGCGACCAGTTGCACGATACCCATGACACCCAACACAGCAAGCCGCGTTCCAGGGGGCATCCGTGTGACTTCTCGCGGCCTTGCGCGCGGCGAGACGCGCGGTGCACGGTAACCGATTACCCAGGTGCGGCTATGGCGTCAACTAGTCGCGGTGCCACCCGCACCTGAAAAAGCTGCACGAGGCAAGCTGGCCTTGCCGGACGCGCGGCGAGCGGCGCCCTAGCTTCGCCCGGAGGGGAACGCGGTTCGGGAGGCGTCTCGCGAAGGAACGGATCAACGTCCGATCGATCTACGCCACCACGGCGGGCCGTAGCGCAGCCAGGGTCGTCCTGACCATGGGCGGCAACGCAAGCAACGCGCCCAGGGTGCAGGCCCGCTGAGCCCGCCGGCTCAGGCGCTGCTCACACGACCCCAAGGATGCCGCGTAGTGCACGTGCCCCGAGGCCGTGGGAAGCCAAGAAGACGAGGGGGAGACGCCGACTCACGCACCGCGGAGACGGAAGCCCTTCTCCGTCACGCCGGGTCGCCACCCCCCGCCACCGGCCTTACGCTGATGCCCGGCTGGCCGCGGCGGAAGCCCCACGCGGCCAGCCGCGCGATCAGCGTATTGCGGTGCACGCCGAGCCCGCGCGCGGCGCGGCTCTGGTTCCAGTCCTCGCGCTCCAGCGCCCGCAGCACGTAGGCCTGCTCGAAGCGGTCGCGCGCCTCCTTGAGGGTGAGCGGGACCTCGCCCTCGCCGCGGCCCGGGGCCACCTCGTTCATGGCCAGGTCGAGCGGCAGGTCGTCGAGCCCGATGACCGGGCGGGTGGCGAGGGCCACGCTGCGCTCGATGATGTTCTCGAGCTCGCGCACGTTGCCCGGCCAGTCGTAGCCGTCCAGCGCCAGCAGCGCGCCCCGCGAGAGCCCGCGGACGTCCTTCTTGAAATCCTGCGAGTACTTCCGGACGAAGTGGGCGGCCAGGTCCGGGAGGTCGCTCTTGCGCTCGCGCAGCGGGGGGATGCCGATCGGCACCACGTGGAGGCGGTAGTAGAGATCCTCGCGGAAGGCGCGGGCCCGGATGGCCTGGCGCAGGTCGGTATTGGTGGCCGCAATAATCCGCACGTCCACCTGGATGGTGCGGGTGCCGCCGAGCCGCTCGATCTCACGCTGCTGGAGTGCGCGCAGCAGCTTGGCCTGGAGATCGACCCGCAGGCTGCCGACCTCGTCGAGGAAGAGCGTGCCTCCGTGGGCCAGCTCGAACTTGCCGAGCTTGCGCGAGTACGCGCCGGTGAAGGCGCCCTTCTCGTGGCCGAACAGCTCGGACTCGAGCAAGGTATCGGGAATCGCGGCCAGGTTCACGGCCACGAAGGGCTGGGCGCGCCGCGGGCTCTGGTTGTGGATGGCGCGGGCCACCAGCTCCTTGCCGGTGCCGCTCTCCGCGGAGACGAGCACGGTGGCGTGGGTCTGCGCCACCTGGGCGATCAGCTCGTAGAGCCGCACCATCTTCGGGTGCCGCCCCACGAGCTGGTCGAAGCCGTGGGTGCGATCGAACTCGGCGCGCAGGTAGCGCAGCTCCCGCTCCATCCCGCGCTGCCGGGCCGCCTCACGCACCAGGCTCAGGATCTCGTCCACGTCCCAGGGCTTGGCCAGGTAGTCGTACGCGCCCGCCTTCATGGCGTCCACCGCCATGCGCAGGTGTGGATCGGCGGTGATCAGGATGACCGGGATGGACTCGTCGATCGCCAGGATCCGGGGCAGCACCTTCGACCCGGGCTCGCCGGGCATCCGCACGTCGAGCAGCGCCACGTCCACCCGGCGGGCGGCGAGGATCGCGAGGGCGGCGGCTCCGTCGGGCGCCTCCAGCACCTCGAACTCATCCTGCAGGATGAGCTGCAGCGACTCCCGCACACCCGGCTCGTCGTCGATGGCGAGCACAACGGGGCGGGGCCGATAGACCGCTGGGCCATCACCTGTCCCGTCGGTCTCCTTCCGGATACACTCCTGAGTCCTCACGCGCGCGTCCCTCCGTCCCGGGCGAAGTGAGCGGCACGTTAGGGATCGGCGCCCCAACTGTCAAGCGGATTCCTACCCTTACTGGGTGAGGACGCGATCACGGCCGCGGCGCGGTGAGCATCACGTACTCGTTGGCCCCCCCGCCCCGCTGGAGATACACCGGCACCGACTCACCCGGCTTGAGCCCGGCCACCGCCTGGCGGAAGGCGGCCGCGTCGCCGACGGGCCCCCGGTTCACCTCGAGGATGGCGTCGCCGGGCCGGATGCCGGCGGCCGCGCCCGCGCTGCCCGGGGCCACCTCGGTCACCAGCAGCCCGCTGCGGGCCGCCAGACGGTTCTGCCGAGCCGTCTCGGGGGTGAGCGGCTCCACCGTGAGGCCCAGGATCTCGTCGCCGGCCTCGGCCTCCATCGCGTCGTCGGGCGGCTGCTCGCCGATCTTGACGCTCAGGGTGACGGTCTTCTGCTCCCGCATCACCGTGACCGGCGCGGCGCGGCCGGGCTCCACCGCCGCCACGCGCTTCTGCAGATCGGGCACGTCCTTGATCGCCGCCCCGCCGAACTCCACGATGACGTCGCCGGGCCTGAGCCCGGCGGCGGCGGCGGGGCCGTCCTTCATCACGGCGGCCACCAGCGCGCCCGCGTCCTCCTTCACCCCGAGGCTCGCGGCCAGCTCGGGGCTCAGATCCTGGATGGCCACGCCGAGCCAGCCGCGCACCACCTTCCCGCGGTTGATGAGCTGGGTCATGATGTCGCGCGCCATGTTGATCGGGATCGCGAAGCCGATGCCCTGCCCGCTGGAGACGATGGCGGTGTTGATCCCCACCACGCGGCCGTCCAGGTTCAGCAATGGGCCACCGGAGTTGCCAGGATTGATGGACGCGTCGGTCTGGATGAAGGCCTCGTAGGTGGCCACGCCCACGTGGGTGCGGCCGGTCGCCGAGATGATCCCGACGGTCACGGTGCGGTCGAGGCCGAAGGGATTACCGATGGCGATGGCCCACTGCCCCACCCGCAGCCGGTCCGAGTCGCCCAGGTCGGCCACCGGCAGTGGCCCCGCCGGGTTCTCGATCTTGAGCACCGCCAGGTCCGTGCGCCCGTCGCGGCCCACGAGCGCCGCTTTGAACTTGCGGTCGTCGGAGAGGCGCACCTCGATCTCGGTCGCGTTCTCCACCACGTGGTTGTTGGTCAGGATGTAGCCGCGCGGATCCACCATGACGCCCGAGCCCGCGGCCCGGCCTTCGTCCCGCGGCGCCTGTCGGCGGAAGAAGCGCTCGAAGAGCTCGGGGCCGAAGAACTCGCGGAAGCGCTCCTCCATCTCCGGCGACGCGCCGCTCTCCGGCCTCGCCTCGCGCTTGACCTTGACGCTCACGTTCACCACCGAGGGCGTGGCGCGATCCGCGACGGAGACGAACGCGTCCTCGAGGGCGCGCAGGAGCCGCTGCGAGTCGGGCGCGGGCGCCGCCGGGCGCGGCGGCTGGGGCGCGCGGGACTGGGCCAGGGCCGGCGGCGCGAGCGCGCCCAGGACCACGAGGAGGAGCGGGGCTGCGAGAGCGCGAAACGGGATCGTCATGGGCGGGCCTCCGCGAAACATCTTACCGCCCGATATGAGGGACGGCTACTCCGGGAGCGCGAGGGAATCGAGCGCCAGCTCGAGGATCCGCGTGGTGGCGGCGGTCACCGGCGCGATGGAGCCGCGGCGGATGCCCGCGACCCAGATGATCTCGCCGCCCGCCTCGACGAGCGGGGTCCGCGCGCGCTGCCACCGCGGGACGCCCGCGTCGATCAGGAACGATTTGAGCCTCCGCAGCGCGGGCGCGCCGAACGGCGAGAAGAGGTCGCCGCGCCGGCGGGCGCGCACCGCCAGGGCGGACGGGAGCGCGTCGGCGTCGAAGGCGGCGCGGCCGGGCTCGGGCGGGATCGCGTAGTCGCCGGCGCGCGCGACGATGCGGGCGCCGAGCCGCACGCCGATCTCGGGCAGCTCGAGCGCGCCCGGTACGGGCCAGGCGCGCGTCACGAGCGCGGGCAGCGCCACCGGCCCCACGCGCAGCCGGCGGCCGCTGCGCTCCACGGCCAGGCGTCCCAGCCGGGCCGCGCGGCGGCGCGGGGCCTCCGCGAGCAGCCGCCGGAGCGCGCGCTGGGCGGGCCCCCGCAGCGGGCGCGTCTCGCCGAGGAGGGCGGCGGCCTGGCGGAGCATCTCCGCGGCCAGCTCAAGCGGCCGCTCGGCCAGGGCGCCGACGTCGAGGCTGATCCCGGCCCCGTCCCGGGTGGCCAGGCGCGCGAGGTCGGCCCGCGCCCGCTCTTCCAGGTCGGCCACCACCGCGCGGGCCGCCGCCGCCGAGCGGCCGAGGGCCTCCACCACCGAAGCGCCGGTGAGATCCGCCATGAAGGGCAGCAGATCGTGGCGGATGCGGGTGCGAAGGAAACGCGGGTCGCGATTGCTCGGGTCCTCGGCCCAGGCGAGCCCGCGCTCGCGCAGGTACTCCTCGATCGCGCTCCGCCGCGTCTCGATCAGCGGGCGGATCAGGAGCCCGCGGGCCGGCGCGATGCCGCCCAGCCCCCGCGGGCCCGCGCCCTGTAGGAGCCGCATCAGCACGGTCTCGGCCTGGTCGTCGGCGGTGTGGCCGGTGGCGATGCGCCCGGCCCCGACCACACGCGCCACGCGCTCGAGCGCGGCGTGGCGGGCGCGACGGCTCTCCGCCTCGAGCCCGTCCCAGGGCGGCTCCCGGCGTACCGTGACCCGCTCGACATGGCACGACACGTCCAGGTGTTCGCAGAGGCGACGGACCCCGTCGGCCTCCGCGTCGGCCTCGGGACGCAGGCCGTGATGGACGTGGACGGCGGTCAGCGTGAGGCCGAGGGACTCCCGAAGCGCGTAGAGGACGTCGAGGAGAGCGACCGAGTCGGGGCCGCCCGAGACGGCCACCAAGACGGCTTCGCCGCCACGGAGCATCCCGTGACGGCGAATGGTGTCCTGGACGCGGACGACAAGGCTATCCAGATTGCAGCCCTACCCAGACCTCGCCGTCCTCGAAGTGCTCCTTCTTCCAGATCGGCACCGTCTCCTTCAGGGTGTCGATGGCGAAGCGGCAGGCCTCGAAAGCCTGGGCGCGATGGGGCGACGACACCGCGATCATGACGCTCGACTCGCCGATCTCCAGGCGGCCGATGCGGTGCACGAGCGCGATCCGCGTGATGGTGGGCCAGCGGCTCCGGATGGCCGCGCCGATCTCGCGCATCTTGGAGAGAGCCATGGGACCGTGGGCCTCGTACTCGAGGAACTTCACCCGGCGCCCGCCGGTCTGGTCGCGCACCACGCCCGAGAACAGGGCCAGCGCCCCCGCCCCCGGATGCTCCACCGCCTGGGCCACCGCGCGCTCCGACAGGGGCTCGGTGGTGACCTCGATCCAGTCCTGCCCGGGCTCGGCCGCGCCGCCGCTCACCGGGGGAAACAGGCAGAGCTCGTCGCCGTCCCCGAGGGGGTGATCGGCTCCCACGTAGTCGTTGCGGAGGGCGAAGAGGGTGTAGGGGCGATACGGAACGAGGACGGGGTACTGGCGGGTGACCGCTTCCCAGGCGCGCTCGACGGTGCCGCCGTCCGCGAGCTCCAGGTCCAGATGATCGCGGCCCGCCTCCTCGCGGTAGCGGGCGAACAACCGGACCTGCACCTTCATCGAGCGAGCCTGGGCCCCGACCGGCCGACTAGAACTGGTGCGACGAGCCGCAGCCGCAGGACGACTTCACGTTCGGGTTCTTGATCGCGAACCCGGCGCCCAGCATGTTGTTGTCGACGTAGTCGATCTCGCTGCCCTGGAGATACGGCGCGCTGTGGGAGTCCACGATCACCTTCACGCCGTTCGTCTCGACGACGTTGTCGCCCTCGACCGGGGTATCGTCCCACCCGAGCTCGTACGACATGCCGGAGCAGCCGCCGCCCACGACGCGGATCCGGAGACCCCACTCGGGCTTGCCTTCCTCGAGCCGCAGATCCGAGATCTTCTTGACGGCCGTCTCAGTCAACGTCAGCATTCGTGCCTCCTTGGTTGCCCCGCAGGCGCGGGGGATCAGACTGCGGGCTCAGTATAGCAGATGGTTGCGGGGCCTGCCGGGGGGCCGCGGGGCGGGTCACAGGATGCCGCCCCGTCACCACCGAGCCCACGTTGATGATGGTGCCCCGGTGCTGGGCGATCATGGCGGGCAGGACGGCCCGGCAGCAGAGCACCGCGCCGCGGAGGTTCACCGCCAGCATCTGGTCCCAGTCGTCCAGCTTGGAGTCGGTCACCGGCGCGAAGGTGGCGAGGCCGGCCGCGTTCACCAGCACGTCCACCCGCCCCCACTCGGCGAGGGCCCGGCGCGCCAGGGCCTCCACCGCGGCCTCCTGACGCACGTCGGTGGGGACGGCCAGGGCCCGCCCGCCCGCCTGGGCGATCTCGCGCGCGGCGCCGTCCAGCTCGGACGCGGAGCGGGCGGCCAGCGCCACCGCGGCGCCCTCGCGGGCCAGGCGCACCGCGACCGCGCGGCCGATGCCGCGGCCGGCCCCGGTGACGACCGCGACCTGGCCGGCGAGCTTCAAATGACCAGCCCGCCGCGCGACCGGATCAGCTCCATGAACTCGGCGCGGGTCTCCGCGTTATCGCGGAAGGCGCCCAGCATGGCGGAGGTGACCGCCTTGGAGTTCTGCTTCTCCACGCCCCGCATCAGCATGCACATGTGGATCGCCTCGATCACCACCGCGACCCCGCGCGGCTGCAGCACCTCGTTCAGTGTGTGCGCGATCTGGGTGGTGAGCCGCTCCTGCACCTGCAGCCGGCGCGCGAACATCTCCACCAGCCGCGGCAGCTTGGAGAGCCCGACGATCTTGCGCGACGGCATGTAGGCGATGTGGCACTTGCCAACGAATGGGAGGAGGTGGTGCTCACAGATGGAATACAGGTCGATGTCCTTCACCACCACCATCTCGTCGTATTCCTCGGTGAAGAGCGCCTCGTTGAGGACCTCGTGCACGTCCTGCTTGTAGCCGGAGGTGAAGTACTCCCACGCCTTGGCCACGCGGGCCGGCGTCTTCTCCAGGCCCTCGCGCGTCGGGTCCTCGCCGATCTCCTTCAGGAGGTCGTGAATGAGCCGCTCGATCATCGGGGGGTCACCTCGTCGGCGGGGGTCTCGCCGGAGTACTCGAACACGTTGTTGGCGGTCTCCACCAGGGTCACGCGCCGGAGCACGCCCGGGGGCAGCGCGTCCTCGAGCCAGTGGTAGAACACACGGGCCAGGTTCTCGCCGGTCGTGATCACGCCCGTGAGCTCCGGCACGGTGGCGGAGAGATCGTAGTGGTCCACGCGGTCCAGCACCGCCGTCTTCACCGCGGTGTCCACCACCCCGAGATCCACCGACATACCGGTGGCGGGATGAAGCGCGCCCGCCACCGTCACCTCGAGCCCGTAGTTGTGCCCGTGCTGACGGAAGCACTGACCGTAGATCCGGGCGTTCTCCTCGTCGGAGAGGGCGGGATTGGCCAGCTGGTGGGCGGCGCTGAAGTGATACGACCGGGTGAGCGCGAAGGGGCTCACCCGCCGAGGTACTCCACGTAGAAGGTGGGATCCTCCCAGAGCCGCAAGCGGTGCAGGCGCTCGGCGCCGAGCTTCGGGCCGAGCAGGTCCCAGATCGCGCGGACGAGGTTCTCGGTGGTGGGGATCGTGCCGGGTGGAAAGAATGGGTCCTGGTTGAGATCCGCGTGGTCGAAGCGGGACACCACCGCCTCGCCGACCACGCGCTTGAGCTCGCCCAGGTCCATCACCATGCCGGTGCGCGGGTCGATCTCGCCGCGGATCGTCACCTCGAGCGCGTAGTTGTGCCCGTGGGCTACCGTGAGCGAGCCGAACACCCGCGCGTTCTCCTCCGAGCTCCACTCGGGCCGCCAGTAGCGGTGGCCCGACGAGAACGTGAACTTTCGGGTCGCGTACACCATGGGGCGGTCAGCCTCCTCGCGCCTGCTGTCCCAGCCGGTCCTGCGTGGAGTGTACCGCGCTCAGGAAGCGCTCCGCGACGTGCCGCGGGGAGAAGCCGAGCGCGCGGCGGCGGCCCTCCTGCCCCAGGCGCTTGGCCAGCGCGGGCTCGCGGATCAGCCGCTCGAGCGCCGCCGCGAGCGCGTCGGGATCGCGCGGCTCCACCAGCAGCCCGGTCGTCCCGTCGAGCACGACCTCGGGCACCGCCGCGATGCGGCAGGCCACCACCGGCAGCTCGGCGGCCATCGCCTCGAGGAACACGATGCCGAAGCCCTCCTGCACCGAGGGCAGGCAGAACGCGGAGGCGTTCACGTACTCCTCGGCGAGCCGCTCGCGGCTCAGATCGCCGAGGAGCACGACCGCATCGCCCAGGCCCAGCTCCGCGTGGAGGCGCGAGAGAGCGTCCCACTCCGGGCCGCGGCCGACGATGCGCACCTGGATCCCGGCCACGCGTGCGCGCAGGACCGCGGCGGCGTGCAGGAGGTCCGACAGGCGCTTGCGCGGGTACATGCGGGCCACGCTGAGCACCACCGGACCGTTGCGGGGCCGCCGCGGGGCGCGCCAGAACTGGTCGTCCCAGACCTCGAGGTCGATCGGCTCCGGCACCACCGCGATTCGCTCGAGCGGCACCCCGTACTCGCGCCGGGCCACCTCGGCCGAATAGCGGCTCGTGACGACGACGAGGTCGGCGCGCTCGACGTTGCGACGCTCCCAGCGCGCCTGCACCGAGAGCAGGGTCCGGACCCAGCCCCGCTCGTTCTTGAGCTCGTCGGCGATGATGCCCTTGAGGCTCGCCACGAACGGCAGCGCGCGCCGGCGCGCCCACATGAAGCCGTCGAGATCCACCCCGAGCACCAGGTCGGCCTCGCGCGGCGGCCGCAGGGCGACGCCCGCGTTGTAGAGCCAGCGGTCGAGGGTGTGGAACCCGGTGCGGCGCCCGAGCGCGCGCAGGGTAACCTGATGCCCGAGCTGAGCGAGCCCTTGCGCCAGCCCCGCGATGCCGACGAAGGTCCCGCTCCCCTCCAGCGGATTGAGAGGGGTCGAAGAGAGAACGGTGACGCGCAGAGGCTACCGCCCCTGGAACCGGGGCGCCCGCTTCTCGAGGAAGGCCCGCGTGCCTTCCTTGTAGTCCTCGCTGTCGAACGTCGCGATGCCCAGGGAGCGCAGGTTCTCGCGGTGGGCGTCGGTGATGCCCTCGAAGATGGCCCGGACCTGGGCCTTCGTCCCCCGCACCGAGAGCGGCGCGTTGGCCGCGATCTTCTTCAGGTAGTCGTAGGTGTACGCCTCGAGCTCGGCGGCGGGGACCAGACGCTGGATGAAGCCGATGCGGAGGGCCTCCTCCGCCTCCACGGTGCGGGCCGAGTAGAGGATGTCCTTGGCGTAGGCCGGCCCCACCAGATCCACGAGCTGGTGCACCGGATCGAGCCCGTAGATGATGCTAAGCCGCGCGGCCGGGATGCCGAACTTGGAGCCGGCGGCGGCGAAGCGAAAGTCCGCGGCCATCGCGAGCGCCATCGCGCCGCCCATGCAGTAGCCGAAGACCATCGCGACGGTCGGCTTCGGGCACACCCGGATCGAGGAGTAGGCGGCCTCGGTCTGCTTGTTGTAGCTGAGCGCGGTCGCGGTGTCCTTGCGGTTGTCCTGGAACTCGGAGATGTCCGCGCCGGAGGCGAAGGCCTCCGTGCCCGCGCCGCGGTAGACGATGGCGCGCACCGAGTCGTCCTTGGACAGGCGCTCGGTCACCATGGCGATCTCCGACCACATGGCCAGGTTGATCGCGTTGCGCATCTTCGGCCGGTTGAACACGACGGTGGCGATGGGCCCGTCCTGCTCCACCAGGATGTAGTCGCTCATGTCGTCTCTCCCTTGGCCTTGCAGGTGGGCCCGGAGCGCCCGGCGGTGAGGTCGACGACGGACAAGCGCGCGAGGGGGCGGGCCGAGGTCTGGGTCACGGAGGACCAGTCTAGCGGAGCGGCCGACCGACTTCAACCGAGCTGCCCGCTTATTTGGCAATGACTTACCCCGTACGGTAGGATGCGGCTATGAACTCGACGCCGCGGCCCTCGCGCCCATGACCCTGGCCCTCGTCGGACTCGCGGCCGTGGTCTTCACCGCCCTCGTCGGCGTCGTCCACACCGTCACGGAGCGGCGACGCCTGCGTCGGACCCAGGAACAGTGGGAGGAGCGGGAGCGCCTGCTGAACCGCGAGCCGTAGGTGGTGGCGGCGGGAGGACTCGAACCTCCGACACGGGCCCGGAATGAGCCTCTCCTGGGCAGGCGGCTGGCAAGCTGTCACGACAGCGGTCGCCATGATCGTCGGCGGGGCCGCGATCATGGCTCCGCAGGCAGGTCAGTCCGCACACCTCTTTCGCTGGCTTGGCTACGGGCTTCTTGTTGTTGGCTGTCTCGTATTCGTCGCATCAATGTTTTTGCTCCACCGGATGGCGCGGCGTCGGCACCGCGCACTCTTGGTCCTGGGAAGGTGTGTCAGTCGCGGCGATCTCGTATGGCGCGCCCAACAGGACGGGCAAGACCCCGAGGGAGCTGGTATCGAAGCCTGCGGGAAACCGTGGGCAGCAGGCTGAGACGAGGGCCGTTCGTTCCCGGGGCGGCAGACTGGGTACTCACGCAGCACGGCAACCGGCTTGATGATCCGCTCGCGCGGGTTCGAGCAATGCAGGCGGACGTGGACCGCTGGATCGAGTAGACGCGGGCCGCTAGCCTGACGCCACGAGGCTCAAGGGAGTCGCAGCGGTGTCATGACGCTTTCCGCTTCTTGATGACCGAGCGGGCTTCGGCCGCGCGGCTCGCGGCCCGCGTTTTCGCGAGCGCTTTTGCTTCTTTCTCTTGCTTCGCGCTCTTGCGGAGACGAGCAAAGTGCTCCGCGTCAGCCGCTTCGATCTTCTGGATAAGAGCCAGCATCTTGGGACTGATTGCCATCGTGCGGCTTCCTCCTGGGCAGGCCGAGTCAGCTCGAAACAGATAGATTTTACAACGAGATAGGCCACTTGTCGAGCTGCAAGGCGGTCAGCACGACGCCTCCCGAACCCGAAGCCGTAAGCCGAGTGGGCGCCCTCATGAGCAGTCACGGTCCGGTCACGTTCCAGGAAAGGCGGCGAAAAACCTGCCGGCTAGCTGCTTGGAATGATGGTGGCGGCGGGAGGACTCGAACCTCCGACACGGGGCTTATGAGACCCCTGCTCTGCCACCTGAGCTACGCCGCCTTGGTAATCAGATCAGCGACTTGCAGGCAGGGATTCTACCACGCCGCCCCGAGTGCACCCCGAATTGTGCGGCTCGACTCCTGAATCAGGAAGCGAGGGAGGACGCGGCCTGCGGGGCGGCCGGGCTCGGCGGGAGCTGGCGCTCCACCGCCAGGCACAGGTCGGCCGCCGGCGCCGGCTTCATGAGCACGGGCGCGGCGAGCCGCATGAGAAAGCTCGCGTACTCGGGGGTGTACCCGCGCTCGATCCGAAAGATCACGGGCGGGGCGGTCCGGCAGGATTCCTTCAACAGCTGGTAGAAGGCCGGCCCGTTGAGCCCGGGCATCTTGAGGTCGGCCAGCACCAGATCGTAGCCGTGCTGGCTCAGCAGGGTCACCACGTCCGCCTTCGTCGCGGCGGTATCGACCGCGTAGCCGGCTTCCGCAAGGATGCGCGACGTATCCTGGCGCTCTCGCTCGTCGTCGTCCACCACCAGGATCCGACGGCGGCCCGTGAAGTCCGCGCTCATCGCTCGGCGAGGCTCCCGGGCGCCTCGCGCCGGCCGCCGATGCGCCGCAGGACCTCGTCGGCGGTGCGGGTGGCCTGGCCCGCGAGCGTCTGCAGCGCGTCGGACAGGTCATCCCGCTCCGCGCGCAGCCCGTCGTTCTCCTCCCGTACCCGTCGTACCTCTTCGGCGAGCGCGCCCCGCTCGCTCTCGAGCGCCCCCACGTCAGCCTGGAGGCGGCCCGCGTCCTCCAGCCAGCCGCCCAGGACCCGCATGAGCTGGCGCGCCTCGTCCGACCATCGCGCCAGCTCGTCGGCCACCCGCGTGGTGGGCCGCGACGGGGACCCGCCATTGGTCCCTTCGTGGGGCACCGCCGGGGTCGCGTCGACCCGCACCGGCCAGCGGCCCCGCGAGAGATCGCGCCGGACCCCGGTCGGCGTTAGATCGAGGACCGCGAAGATCCGCGAGTAGGGCAGCCGGGCCGCCTCGTTCGCCTCGTGGATCCACTGGGGCTCTTCCGCGCCGAAGAGACACAGACCGCGGGCCTCGGCGGGAAAGACCGCGCTGCTGATGTAGCGCACCTTCTTCCCGAGATCCTGCAGCCGCGCGCACGCGGCGACGAGGCCCGGCAGGTTGGAACGGAAATCCTCGGGCGGCACCTGGCTCAGATCACGCTCGACGGCGAACAGCGGCATCTCTATCTATTCTCCTCGCGGGTGGATACGGCGGTCCGTCGGATCCTAGGCGTTGCTCGAAGCCGTCGTCAAGCACCGCGGCGCCCTCTGGAAATGCGGGCGCGGGCGCGGGCAGGCGCGAATCGCCGCGTTCAATCAGGCATCGCGAAGGTGACACGCACGCGCCAGGCGCCAGCCCTGCACGTCCGCGTCGCCTCGCCCGCGGAGCCGCGTCAGCGCGTGCAAATCTCGTGTTGTGGATGAGTGGGGATAAGTGGATAAGTGGCGCGAAACGGCCAAAATGGCGTGGACACCCAAGACCCCTTTGCTATAATCCCGCCCAGCGTAACAGGCCTCACCTCGGGAGGAGCTTCACATGGCCAGCCTCGGCAATCACCCGTGGATCGAAGACGAGCAGGAGCCGCTGCTCGCGCCGGACGACGAGGACGAGGACAAGGACAAGGACGACGCGGAAGCGGACGACGCGGATGACGACGACGATGACGACGACGATGACTTCGACGACGATGACGACTTCGACGACGACGATCTCGACGATGACCTCGACGACGACGAGGAGGACGACGACGAGGATGAGGATGACGACAAGGACGACGCCTGACTAGGCTGAGGGCTCGATGCAGTGACTGATCCGCGGTCTTTCCCGGGAGGGTGACGATGGCACTGATGAGCTCCGAGGGCTGGCTGTTCCTCTTGCGCTGGATTCACTTCCTGGCGGGCATCACCTGGATCGGCCTCCTGTACTATCTCAACTTCGCCCAGGTTCCCTTCTTCGCCGAGACCGAGCCGGGGGTCCGCTCGGGCGCGCAGCAGAAGCTGCTGCCCCGCGTGATGTGGTGGTTCCGGTGGGGCGCGATGATCACCTTCCTCTCCGGCTGGATCTACCTGCTCCACTACTGGCTCGGGCTCCGTGGCATCAACGACCCGGGCACCTGGAAGATCCTGCTGGGCGGCCTTCTCGGGTCGATCATGTGGGCCAACGTGTGGTTCGTGATCTGGCCCCGGAACAAGATCGTTATCCAGAACGCGCTCGACACCGCGGCGGGCAAGCCGGCCAACCCGGCCGCGGCCGCGGCGGGGGCGCGGGGCGGGCTGGCCTCCCGCACCAACGTGGTGCTCTCGATTCCGATGCTCTTCTTCATGGGCGCGGCCAATCACTTCGCGAGCCTCACGGTCGGGAAGTCCGGGCTCCTCTTCTGGATCGTGGCCCTCGCGCTCATGGTGCTGGTCGAGATCAACGGGCTGGTGGGCACCCCGGGCAAGGGTGCGGCCAAGCCGCTCGCGACCGTGAAGGGCACCCTCTGGTTCGGCTTTGTTCTGACGCTCGTCTACTACGTCTGGTTCTGGATTATGCAGTAGACGCGCGCCGCGCGGCGCGCGCTGGTCAGGCCGTCAGGTCGGTCAGCAGCTCGGCCTTGGCCTCGTCGGACAGGCGGGCGCGCGCGCGCGCGGCGGGGTGATCGGTCACCAGCTCCACCGCGGAGGTGTGGAAGGCGCTGACCGCCTCGGCCGGGAAGGCGAAGCGCACGAAGTGGACGGCGGCGAGCTTCCCCTTCTCCTCGTCGGAGTGGCCCGCCTCGAAGACCCCGGGCACCCGGAGGCCGCCCGCAATCTCCATCCACACGTGATGGCCGGTGTCGATGCCCATGAAGCGATCGAGCACCGGCTTGATCTGGTCCTTGTCGGCGATCTCGATGAAGAGGGTAGCCGAGAGCTCCCCCGGCCCGGGGAGCAGCGCGCGGTAGACGTCGATCTCCTCCTGCACTCGGGCGTCGTCGATGATGCGCTCCGCGCGGCACATCTCCTGGATCTGGAACAGCAAGGTCTCCCGGTTCTCGAAGACGAACGAGAGATAGGGTCCCACCTCGACGCGCCGCTTCTGCTTCAGCGCGATCACGCGGCGCCGGCGCTCCTCGCGCACCTTCTCGTACTCGAAGAAGTTGATGACGTCGCCGAGGCCGATCCGCGACGTCACGCCGGGCTCTCCGGATCGAGGCCGTACGCCTCGGCCAGGATCTGGATGGGATGCCGCGCGGTCCGCCCGGTGCCCTGGTGGATCTGCAGCGCGGCGAGCGGGCAGTCGGTGGCGACCCGATCGGGCTTCGCGCGCTCGACATCCCGGAACAGGGGCTCCGCCAGCTTCATGGACAGCTCGAAGTACTCCTTCTTCATGCCCCAGGTGCCGTCCACCGCCGAGCATCGCTCGATCACCTCCACCGGCGCCCCGGTCAGGCGCAGCACGTCGGCGGAGCGGGTCCCCATGTTCTGAGCCTTCAGGTGGCAGGGCAGCTGGTAGGCGATGGTGCCCGGCGCGTTCGGGAACTTCGTGTCGAGCCGGCCCTGCTCGTGCAGCGCCGCGAGGTACTCGAAGAGGTCCCGCGTGTGCGCCGCGACCAGGTTCGCGTCCTCCGAGCCGTCGAGCCAGGGATACTCCTGCTTGAGCATGTATGAGCACGTCGGCCCCGGCACCACGATCTCCCGCCCCTGCCGGACGTGCTCGGCGAGGCTCTTGACGTTGGCCGCGATCAGCCGCTTGGCCTCGGGGACCGCGCCGCCGTCGAGGTAGGGCATCCCGCAGCAGCGCTGCGCGGGCAGTACCACGTCCACCCCGTTCTTCTCGAGCACCGCCACCGCGGCCTTCCCGGTGACGGGATCGTTGTACTCCACCGAGCACGTGGTGAAGAGCGCCACCCGGTCACGCGGCGGCGCGGTCCGCGGCCGCGGCTTCCGCCCGTCGAACCAGCGCGAGAACGTCTCGCGGTGGAAGGGCGGCAGATTGCGCGCGGCGTGGATGCCGACCGCCTTCTCCATGAACTTGCGATTCACCCACATCGCGTTCATCCAGTTCGAGACCGGCGCGGTGAGGCTGCCGACGCGCCCGACCAGCTCGGTGTTGCCGAGGAAGCGGTCCTGGAGCGTCACGCCCTTCGCGCGCGCCTCCGCGGAGCGGGCCCGCAGCATGAGGCGCGGAAAGTCCACCGCCCAGCGGTGCGGCGGCGTGTAGGGGCAGTGGTTGTAGCAGAGCTTGCACTGGTAGCAGAGATCGACGACTTCCTTCACGTCCGTCGCGGGTAGCTTCTCGACGTCGCCGTCCACCGAGTCCACGTCCAGCCGGTCGAACATGACCCGGAACGAGGGGCAGAGCGGCAGGCAGCGGCGGCACCCCGCGCAGATGTCGTAGACCCGGCGCAGCTCGGTGTCGACGCGGTCGAGCTGCCAGAACTCCGGGACGCGAATGTCGAGTGTCATCGTCCTCTCGCGAGTGGGGATCGGAGCGGCGAGCCGGGGGCCGGGCGCCGGCGTGGGAGCCGGCGCCCGGCCCGAGTCTGATCGAGGGCCCGACTAGATCGCGTCGGCCGGCTCCTTGCCCGCGACCTGGTTGAGGCCCTTCGTGAAGCGGCCGGCGTGCGACTTCTCGGCCTTGGCGAGCGTCTCGAACCACTCGGCCAGCTCCGGGTACCCCTCGTCCCGCGCGGTCTTGGCCATGCCCGGGTACATCTGGGTGTACTCGTAGGTCTCGCCCGCGACGGCGGCCTTCAGGTTCTTCTCGGTCTTGCCGATGGGCTCCCCGGTAGCCGGGTCTCCCACTTCCTTGAGGAAGTCGAGGTGGCCGAAGGCGTGGCCGGTCTCGGCGTCGGCGGTGTCCTTGAAGAGCCCCGCGACGTCCGGGAACCCCTCGATGTCGGCGACGCGCGCGAAGTACAGATAGCGGCGGTTGGCCTGCGACTCGCCCGCAAAGGCGTCCTTGAGGTTGTCCACGCTCTTACTGCCCTTCAGAGGCTTTCCTGCCATGGTGACGTCCTCCTTTCGGTTGATGGTGACGGCCGCTCGGGGGCGGCGGCCCGCCGAGCTACCGCGTCGGGCGCCGGCTCCGCGCCCTGCCGCCGGCGCGGCGCTGGCACTCGGGACAGCGGCCGTAGAACTCGATTCGATGATGGGTGACGCTGAAGCCGCTCTGGGCGGCAACCCGCCCGCAGAGGGCGCGCGCGTGCGGGTCGCTGGTCGGCGCCTGCACATCGCTGATCCGGCCGCAGGCCAGGCACGTGAAGTGGTGGTGTTCGCTCAGGTTTCCGTCGAAGCGCGCGTGCGGGCCCGACAGCTCCTTCACCAGCCCCTCGGCCACCAGCACCCGGAGGTTGCGGTACACCGTGCCCAGGCTCACGCGGGGCAGGCGGCGGCGGACCATCCGGTGGACCCACTCCGCGGTGGGATGCGACTCGGTCGCGCGCACCACGTCGAGGACCACGCGGCGCGGCCCGGTGAGCCGGAGCCCGCGGGCGCGGAGGTCGGTCTCGGCGCCTTCCGATCTCCGGGAGGGCCCATTTTTAGGAATGATTCTCATTACGGATCAGGAGAGTACCGGCTCGCGAGGCGCCTGTCAAGCGCGCCGCGCGGCCCGGCGCCGGCCGGCGCTATTGAAGGCCCCCGGGCCGTCGCGTAGACTTCCCATCTCAGGAGGATCGCTCGAATGTCCCAGCCCGTCTGGCTCCGGATCGAGGGAGCCCGGCAGAACAACCTGAAGAACGTCTCCGTCGACATCCCCCACGACCGCGTCACCGTGATCACCGGGGTCTCCGGCTCGGGCAAGTCCTCCCTGGCCTTCGACACGCTCTTCGCGGAGGGCCAGTGGCGGTACATCGAGTCGCTGTCCACCTACGCCCGCATGTTCCTGGAGCGCCTCGACCGGCCCGACGTGGACCGCATCGAGCACATCCGGCCCGCCATCGCGCTCGAGCAGAAGAACCCGGTGCGCACCGCGCGCTCCACGGTGGGAACCGCCACCGAGCTGCACGACTACCTCCGCCTGCTCTTCGCCAAGATCGGCCGCGTGCACTGCCCCACCTGCGGGGCGGAAGCGCGGAGCGACTCGGCCGACCAGGTCGCCGACGCCCTCCTCCGTGATCACCCGGGCGCGCGCGCCCTGATCTGCTTCCCCCTGGCCGCGGAGCCGGGCCGCGATCCACGCGCCCTGTTCGCCACCCTGCTCCAGCGCGGCTTCGCCCGGGTCAAGGCGGGTGACACCGTGCTGGACCTGGCCGAGGTGACGGCCCGCCCGGGTGGCGTGCCCGCCGATCTCGACCCGGCGCGCCTGGTGGTGGTGCTGGACCGCGTCGTGGTCGGCCCGGACAGCCGCCGCCGCGTCACCGACTCGCTGGAGACCGCGCTCGCCGAAGGCGAGGGCCGGGCCTCCGTCGATCTCCTCGAGCGCGGGGTCGTCCCGGTGAGCCGCGACTTCCACTGCCCGGCGTGCGGGGTGGCGCTGGCGCGGCCGCGGCCCCTGCTCTTCTCGTTCAACCACCCCCTCGGGGCCTGTCCCGAGTGCAAGGGCTTCGGCAACGTGCTCCGCTACGACGAGGCCCGGGTGGTGCCGGATCCCACCCAGAGCCTGGCCGACGGCGCGGTGGAGCCCTGGTCGCACCCCTCGGGCCGCTGGTACCAGAAGCAGCTCCTCAAGGCGGCCAAGAAGCGCGGCGTGGACGTGAGCCGTCCCTACGCGGAGCTGTCCGCGGAGGACCGGAAGTGGGTCTACGACGGCGGCGGCGGGCTCACCGGCATCCGCGGCTTCTTCGAGGAGGTGGAGTCGTACCGCTACAAGCTCCACGTCCGCGTCTTCCTCTCGCGCTACCGCAGCCAGTCGCCGTGCCCGCGCTGCGCGGGCCGGCGGCTGCGGCCGGAAGCCCTCGCGGTCCGCGTGGGCGGGGCCAGCATCGCCGAGCTCGGGGAGAAGACGGTGGAGGACCTGGACGCGCTCTTCGCGACCCTGCCGCTCTCCCCCTGGGAGGCGGGGGTGGCGCGCGACGTGCTCAAGATGCTGCGGGCCAAGCTCTCCTTCCTGCTCCGCGTGGGCCTCGGCTACCTCACCCTCGGGCGGCAGACGCGCACGCTGTCCGGCGGGGAGGCGCAGCGGATCAATCTCGCCAACCAGCTCGGCGCCCAGCTCACCGGCACGCTCTACGTGCTCGACGAGCCGTCCATCGGGCTCCACCCGCGGGACACCGCGCGGCTGGCCGAGCTCTGCCGCGAGCTCGCCTCGGGGGGCAACACGGTGGTGATCGTCGAGCACGATCGCGCGCTGATCGAGGCGGCCGACTACGTGATCGAGATGGGGCCCGGCTCGGGCGAGCGCGGCGGCGCCATGGTGTTCGCGGGCACCCAGGCGGAGTTCCGCAAGGACCCGCGCTCGTTGACCGCGCGCTACCTGAGCGGCCGCGACACGATCCCCCTGCCGCTCGCCCGCCGGGAAGGCCGCCGGACCCTCGTCCTCGAGGGCGCCCGCGCGCACAACCTGAAGGACGTCACGGTTCGGATCCCGCTGCACACCCTGACCTGCGTGACCGGGGTGTCCGGCTCCGGAAAATCCACCCTCGTGCACGACACGCTCTACCGGGCGGTGGCCCGGCACTTCAAGGTGGACTTCGCGGTCGCGGGGGCCCACGACGAGCTGCGGGGGCTGCAGCATCTGAAGGGCATCCGGCTCATCGACCAGGAGCCGATCGGGCGCACGCCCCGCTCCAATCCGGTCACGTACGTGAAGGCCTTCGACGAGATCCGTCGGCTCTTCGCGGGCCTGCCGCGCGCCCAGGCGCTCGGGCTGGGCCCCGGCGCCTTCTCGTTCAATGTGCCCGGGGGCCGCTGCGAGACCTGTGAGGGCGACGGCTTCCAGAAGCTCGAGATGTACTTCGTCGAGGACGTGTACGTGACCTGCCAGGAGTGCGAGGGTCGCCGCTACCGGTCCGACGTGCTCCAGGTCACCTACAAGAGCCGGGACATCAGCCAGGTGCTGCAGCAGACGGTGGACGAGGCGGTGGAGTTCTTCGCCTCCGAGCCGGTGCTGCAGCGGCGGCTCAAGGTGCTCCAGGAAGTCGGCCTCGGCTACCTGCGGCTGGGCCAGCCCGCGACCAAGCTGTCGGGCGGTGAGGCTCAGCGGCTCAAGATCGCGGCGGAGCTTTCCGCGCGCCCCACCACCGACCACCTCTTCATCCTCGACGAGCCCACCACCGGGCTCCATCTCGACGACGTGCGCAAGCTCCTCGTGGTCCTCAACCGCCTGGTGGACGCGGGGAACACCGTGCTCGTGGTCGAGCACCACCTCGACGTGATCAAGACCGCGGACTGGGTGGTGGACCTCGGCCCCGAGGCCGGCTCGGCCGGTGGGGAGCTGGTGGCCGAGGGCACGCCCGAGCAGATCGTGCAGGTCGGCGCGTCCTACACCGGGAAGTTCCTGCGCGAGCTGCTGCCCCGGCCCAACGGGCGCGCGGTGGTCGGCCGGAGCTGATGGACTATCACCATCTGCTCGAAGCGACGGGCATCGCCGTCTCGGGTGTCCTCTTCTACTCCCTGGCCTACGGCTGGTTCGCTCCGGACGATCCGCGCCGCCGGCCCCTCTGGGTCATCGCGCTGGGCCTGGTCTGGGGCGCCATCGCGGTGGTGCTGATGATCTCCCGCATCCAGACCACGGAGGGCTCCTTCGTCGACGGGCGCGCGATCCCGATCGCCCTCATCGGCCTCTTCGAGGGCTGGGGGGCCGGGCTCATCGCGGGGCTCGCCGCGGTCGTCTATCGAATCTACCTGGGCGGCAGCGGCGCGGCCGCGGGCGTGGTCGCCATCCTCGCGGTGGCGGTGGCGGGAGGGCTGGCGCACCGCTGGGCGGGGGGGACCGAGCGGGTGCGGATCCACCACGCCTTCGTGCTCGCGGTCGGCACGTTCTTCATCACCTTCGGCGCCTTCGAGCTGCGGGGCGAGCCCGGCCGGACCCTGTTCGCGCGCGTATGGCCTTCCTATCTCCTGCTGACCGTGGTCGGACTCCCCATGCTCGCCCTGCTCATGCAGAGCATCGTCGAGCGCCGGCTGCTCGCGCAGGAGCGCGAGCGCTTCCGCGCCGTCCTCGACGACGCCACCGACGCCGTCCGCATCGTGGACGCCGATACCCAGCGCATCCTCGACTGCAACCGCGCGGACTGCGACCTCTCCGGCTTCGCGCGCGACGCGATGCTGGGCCGGGATTCCCGCCAGTTCTGGCCGGAATCCCGGGGCCGCGCCGCCCGGGAGGAGCCGTCGCCCCAGGCGCGGGGAACGGGTCTCGCGCGGGCGTTGAGCGTGCCGTTTCTGACCGCCTCCGGGCGGACGCTCGCGGTGGATTGCTCGCGCCGCGCCGTCGAATACCGGGGCCGGCGCTACGAGATCGTGATCTACCGCGACGCGGCCGAGCGGCTCGCGGGCGAGGAGGCGCGGCGGGAAGCGGCGTCTCTCCGATCGGTGAATCTACTCGCACAAGCCGCCGCCCACGAGATCAACAACCCGCTCGCGATCATCATGGGTTACAGCCAGATGCTGGAAGACCGGCTGGCCGCGGAGAGCGAGGAAGGGACCTGGGCGCGCACCAGCCGCAAGGCGGCGGGGCGCATTCGTGACGCGGTCGCGCGACTCAACCGCATCGTTCGCATCGAGAGCACCGAGTCCACCGGCACCCTCCCTCCGATTCTGGACACGGAGCGGTCCGCGGAGAAGCGCGACGACGATGCCCGTCGCTAGCCCCGGCGCTCGGCCGGGGCCGCCCCGCCTCTTCTACGGCTGGATCGTGGTGGCGGGCGCCTTCCTGATCCTCTTCATGGCCTACGGCACCCAGTACGCGTTCGGCGTCTTCTTCGCGGCGCTCATCGACGAGTTCGGCTGGAGCCGGGCCAGCCTCTCCGGGGTCTTTTCGCTCTACGCGTTCACGGCCTCGCGATCGGGCTGGCCAGCGCGGGCGGCAGCCTCGACACCTTCGCGCTGCCGCCGATCGCCCACTTCGTGGTGAGCCGGCTCGGCGGGCGCGGGGCCTACGTGGTCTTCGGCGTCGCGGTCCTGCTCGCCCTGAACGGGCTCGCCGTCCTCATGCGGCGCGACCCCGAGACGATGGGCCTCGGTCCCGACGGCGACGCGCGCCCCCGCGGCGCCACCGCCAGCCCGGAGGGATGGACGGCCGGACGGGCGATGCGGACCCGCGCGTTCTGGCTGCTCTTCGCGGTCTTCGGCGCGACCTGGATCCCGGTGTTCATCCCGCTCGTGCACCTGGTGCCGATGGCCCGGGGGCTCGGCATCTCGCCGCTGCTGGCCGCGACGCTCGTCAGCGCCCTGGGCGCCCCCGCGCTGGTCGGCCGTCTGCTCATGGGGGGCGCGTCGGACCGCATCGGGCGGCGGGCCGCGCTCGCGGTGGCCCTCGTGCTGCAGGCCGTCGCGTTCGTCGGCTTCGCCCTCGCCCACGAGCTGCCCGCGCTCTACGCGGCGTCGCTCGTCTTCGGATTCTCCTACGGCGCGGGCTCCACCCTCTTCCCCGCCGCGGTCGCCGACTTCTTCGGGCGCGAGCAGGCGGCGAGCCTCGCCGGGCTGCTCTTCGCGCTGGCCGGCTCGATGGCCGCGTGGGGACCGCTCGCGGCCGGCTTCATCTACGACCGCGCGGGCGACTACCAGCTCGCCTGGTGGCTGAGCGCCGGTTTCAACGCGCTCGCCCTGATCCTCCTCACCTTTGCCCGGCCGCCCGCTTCGCGATCCCTCGCTTGACGCCCCCCGCCGCGCTCGCGTAGAGTCGCGGCGCGGAGGACCCCCATGGCATCGCTCAAGGACAAGTACTGCATCGTCGGAGTGGGAGAGACCGAGTACAGCCGTCAGTCCGCGCGCAGCACGCGCGCGATGGCGGTGGAAGCGGTCCGCAACGCCATGCGCGACGCCGGCCTCGGCAAGGACGGCGTGGACGGCATGATGTCCTACCAGAGCGGCGACTCCGTCTTTGCCAACTGGGTGGCGCCGGATCTGGGCATTCGCCTCAACTTCTACATGGACGTCTTCGGCGGCGGCTCCTCCACCGAGGCCCTCGTCGGCCTCGCGATGGGCGCCATCGAGACCGGCATGTGCCACACGGTGGCGATCTTCCGCTCGATGAACGGCTACTCCGATTTCCGGATCGGCGGCACCGGCGCGCGGGCGGCCCAGCCGGTGCGGGGCCTCGACCTGGCCCAGGTGCCCTTCGGCATGCGCAGCGCCGGCCAGAACTTCGCGCCGACCTTCATGCGCCACATGTACGAGTACGGGACGACCTCGGAGCAGGTGGCCCACGTGCGGGTGGCCCACAGCAAGCACGCCTCGCAGAACCCGAAGGCGTTCCTCAAGGACCGCGTCACGGTGGCGGACGTGGTCGCCTCCCGGTGGATCTGCAAGCCGCTGCACCTGCTCGACTGCTGCCTCGAGACCGACAACGCGACCGCGCTGGTCGTGACCAGCGCGGAGCGCGCGCGCGACCTGCGCCGCAAGCCGGTCTACATCATAGGAGTGGCGGGCCGGGTCAACAAGCCGCGCACCGACTTCCACTGGGCCCACGGGCCGATCACCCGGGTGGCGGGCTACCACGCCAAGGACATCGTGTTCGGCCAGGCCGGCATCACGCCGGACGACGTGAACGTGACCGGGTCCTACGATGCCTTCACGTTCACCACGATGCTCCAGCTCGAGGAGTACGGCTTCTGCCCGAAGGGCGAGGGCGGGCGCTACGTGTCGAGCGGCACGATCGAGCTCGGGGGCAAGCGGCCCAACAACACCTCGGGCAGCCACCTCTGCGAGGGCTACACCCACGGCATCTCGATGGTGATCGAGAACGTGCGCCAGCTCCGCGGCCAGGTGGACGACTACTGCCCGGGCTGGGAGGACGGCACGCACAGCTACGACTACTCGCCGGGCAAGTGCCGCCAGGTGAAGGACGCGCACATCACCATGAATCTCGGCTGGGCGATGCCGCCGACCGGCTCCGCCCTCATCATGAGGAACTAGCGATGGCCTCCGTCGAGTACCGCGGCATGAACCTGGTGATCCCGGAGAACGACTCCGAGTGGCGCGAGCACTTCAAGCTGGCGCGCACGAACCACCGACTGATGCTGCGCGCCTGCAAGGCGTGCGGGCTCATGCGGTACCCGCCGAGCCACGGCTGCCCGTGGTGCATGTCGCTCGAGTGGGAGTGGAAGCCGGTGAGCGGGCGCGGGCACATCTACTCCTACGAGGTCGTGCACCACGCGATCCAGCCCGGCTTCAAGGAGTGGACGCCCTACGCGGTGGTGCTGGTGGAGCTCGACGAGCAGCGCGGCACACCCACCCCCGACGAGGCCCTGCGCGTCATCGCCAACCTGGTCACCCCGGAGTTCCGCCCCGAGCCCGAGCCGAACGTGGCGATCGGCAAGCGGGTCCGCGTGGTCTTCCAGGACCTGGCCCCGGACTTCGCGCTGCCTCAGTTCACGCTGACCGACGAGCCGCCCGAGGGCCGCGTCTGGCGCTTCCCCGGCTAGCCGGGGCGTCGAGGCCGAGCCACACCACGCCCTGCACCGCCAGGTGCACGGCGAGGGCCAGCAGGAAGGCGAGATCGCGCCCGAGCCTCACGACGCCCACCGCCAGCACGAAGCAGAAGAGCGCGAAGCTCCACATCGCGGGCAGGAACGCCCGCAGGAAACCCACTGCGGCGGGGGCCCCCTGCTGGGCGTGGGTGAACGCGAGCAGGATCGTGGTGGCGACCGGAAACGGGGTGATCGCGCCGGAGAGCCGCGGGCCGAGCCAGGCGGCCAGGCCGGTGACCCCCAGCACCAGCGCGACGGCCGCCACCATGCGCAGGGGCAGGTCCCAGGCGGGCGCGGGGGCCGGGATCGGCGCGTCAGGAAATTCCGGGAGCGTGAAGGGCGCGATGGCGAAGGCGGCCAGCGCGAGCGCGAGCCTCGAGGCCGCCGTCCAGGCCACCGCCTGGAGCGCGACGGTCAGAACCGCGAAGGCCGTCCAGCCGACCAGCACGCAAACCCACCAGGCTCGCGCCACCGCGGTCCACGCGTAGATCACCGAGAAGGCGGCGACCGCGGCGAGCCCGGCCAGCGTCGCCTGCGCCGCCCGTGCCACGAAGGCGTCGCCCTGCTCGAGCGCGAGGAAGAAGAGCACCGGCCCCGCCACCAGGGGCAGGGCGTTGAGCCAGCCGCCCAGGCGGGCGCCGAAGCGCCGGCCGGCCAGGGTGACCAGGGCGATGAGCCCGGGCACCAGGACCAGCTTGAGGAGGAGGGTCACCCGCGCGTCAGGCGCGCCAAGAGGCTCTCGAACGGATCGGCCCCGTCAGCCATCGGTCGCGCGCCTCACGGCTTGCAGACGCGGAAGTTGGCGTAGTCGCCCTGCGCGCTGCTCTTGGTGTCGTCGGAGTCGGTGAGCACCGCGATTCCGCCCGGCTTGGGCACCTCGCTCCCCCCGAAGTACTTCTGGTAGTCCTCGCGGACGTTCACCTGCTCGTCGGCCCACTGGCCGGCCTGGGCGCTGGATCGCAAGATACGCACCTGGGTGTTCCCGGCGCTCGACGTGAGATGGGTGCCCGCCGGCACCACCCGGCTCCAGACGTACTTGACGCTCTTCACCGACACCGGCGAGGTAGAGAACACCGCATACACCGACACCGCGCTGTCGTTGGTGCCCGATTTCCGCTCGTCGGAGTTCGCCGGGAACTCGATGGGCCGCCACGACCAGGCCAGGATGGGATAGGCCTCGAGGTTCCAGGCCACCTCGCGGCCGGCCTGGATGCCGATGCGGCGGGCGACGCCGCGGAGGAACCGCCGCCCGCCCTCCTCCCGGAGGGAGTACACCGACCGGCCCGACTCCTTGCGCGGCTTCCACTCCGGGGGAAACTCACCGAGCCGGCCCTGGGAGAAATTGTCGAGGGCGACACACTCCGCCGCGGACGCGGCGCCCGGGCCGGCGCCGAGAGAAGAGACCAGGAGCACGAGCGCGATCAGCGGCCGCGGCGCCACCAGGAATGAACCAGATGGTCGACGACCTGGACGAGCTGCCCCACCGTGCGGCACTCCTTCACGATGTCGCAGGCCGGCGAGTAGAGCGGCATCACGCTGTCCCCGGCCTGCGGGTCGTTGTAGTTGTTTCGCGCGTCGCCCAGGATCAGCACGGTGGTCTTGCGGTCGAGCGTCTCGAGCTCGGTCTTGACGAAGCGGCTGAACGCGTACCCGAAGTCCGAGCGGCAGTGATAGTCCACCGAGGAGGACTTGAGCGCCCAGTCGATCGCGGTGTCCACCGGGTAGGTGTTGAAGGCCTGGGTGACCTCCGCGATCTCCGACACGAAGACGTAGGAGCGCACGCGGGAGAAGCAGTCCTGCAGGCTCCACACGAGCTGGAGCATGAAGCGGGAGGCGTTGCGCACCGAGTCCGACACGTCGCAGAGCGTGATCAGCTTGGGCTTCTCCCGGTGCCGCCGCCGGAACCGCACCTCCATCGGGATCCCGCCGTACTGGAGGCTCTGCCGGATGGTCCGCCGCGTGTCGAGCCGCCCCTTCTCCTCCCGCCGCTGGCGCATCGCGAGGGCGTCCTTGATCTTGCGGGCCAAGCGAGCCACCACCGCCTTCATCTGCGCGACCTCGTCGGCGGACAGCGCGAAGAGCGGCTTGTCGGTCAGGACCTCGCGGGTCAGCTTCTCGCCCTGGCGGAAGGCCCGGCGCTCCAGCTCGCGCTCCACGTGCTGGCGGATCATGCGGCGGAAGGCCTCGAGCCGCAGGTCGAGATAGTTCCGGATGCGCGCGAGCATGCCCGGGTCGAGCCCCTTGGCCTCCAGGAGCTGCATGATGCGGCTCAGGTCGCGCTCGATCGCCTCCCAGTCGAACTTGTCGTAGATGCGGCGGGAGAAGTAGCCGACCTGGAGGAAGTACATCAGCCGCTCGAGACCGGTGCCCTGCCCCTCCTGGCGGATGGCCATCTCCATGTCGCTGCCCTCGCCCTGCAGGAGGAGCTCGGTGAGCTCGTCCAGCTCCATGCCCGCCTCGGAGGTCAGCCGGTCCAGCATCTCCCGGATCTTCGGATCCTCCGGGCCCAGCGCCTTCTTGAGGCCTTCCCCGAGCGCCTGCAGGTCGAGGAAGTAGAGATCGAAGATGCGGTTGAACGTGACGAGGTCGCGCGATTCCTTGACCAGCGTGGTCGCGAGCGCGCTCTTGAACGTCTCGCGGTCCTCGAGGCCGATCTCGGTCGAGGCGGTGAGGGCGTCGAGCGCCTCGCTCGGCGAGATGCGCATCTCGGCCCGCCGCAGGTCGCCTATGAATTCGAGTATTCGCTGGTCCATTTATCTTGCTTGAATATGGCTGACGTCGGTTCGGCGGTTGGGCCTCTTCGCGCAAGCGCTCATCTTATCTCGCTTGAATGTGGATGACGACAGTTCGGCGGTTGGGCCTCTTCGCGCAAGCGCTCATCGGGGCGTCCGCGCGACCGGCAAGCCATCCGGGTGTCCCGTGACCAGCTTTCTTGCTTCCGGCGCTGCTCATCGGACCGGCGCAGTTCATCGGGTGAAGTGGACCCAGGACGACTTGAAGACGTCCTCGCCGCCGTCTCGGCTGATGGTGTGCAGGCGCCCGTCCTCGAGGCGGATCAGGCCGTGGAACGAGCCCTGGGAGATCAGGTGCGTCATCTTGAGCTTCCACCCGAGCGGGCCGGCCGGCGCGTCCTCGTCGCGCTCCACCGCGCGCGCCACGTCGGTCACGTCGCCCACCAGGTGGAGCACCCGCACCGGGCCCTCGGCGCACCGCAGGCCGAGCACGATCTTGTAGGCGAGCCCCTGGCGGAAGGTCTCCACCGTCATCTCCCCGGGGTGCAGGAGATGGGGCACCGCCTCCGGCATCGTGGCGAGGAAGAAGTCACGGGGCGACGGGTGCACGTAGTAGAAGTGCCAGCGGCCGGCCGCGAAGATCCAGAGCTTGGTGTACTCGCCGAGCGCGCCCGAGAGGCAGCGGCCCCCCTCGATGAACACGGGGCCCGACGGGCCCAGCTCCGGCAGCCGGATGCGCGGGCTCGGGAACCACAGCTCGCGAAACTCGGTGAGGCCGGACGGGCTCCCGCTCATGGGCGACTAGCCCAGGTCGGCCAGCACCTTGTCGAGGGCACCCTTGACCCGCTCGAGGTCCTTCTCGTGCTTCACGAGCAGGGTGAGCGTGGACTCCACCAGGTCACGGTCGAGCGTCTCCGCGTTGAGGATGACGAGCGAGCGCGCCCAGTCGAGGCTCTCCGAGATCGAGGGGGCCTTGCGCAGCTCGAGCCCGCGAATGCGCTGCACCGCGGTGACCACGGTCTGGGCCAGGCGCTCGGAGACCTCCGGAACTTTCAGACGAATGATCGCGAGTTCTTCGTCGGCGGGCGGGAAGTCGATGAAGAGGTGCAGGCACCGCCGCTTGAGGCCGTCGGACAGCTCCCGCGCGTTGTTGGAGGTGAGGACCACCAGCGGGATCTGGGTGGCCCGGATCGTGCCGAGCTCGGGCACCGAGACCTGGAAGTCGGACAGGACCTCGAGGAGAAACGCCTCGAACTCCGGCTCCGCCTTGTCGATCTCGTCCACCAGCAGCACCACCGGATCGACGGACTCGATCGCCTGCAGCAGCGGGCGCGGCGCCAGGAAGCGATGGGAGAAGAAGGCGTCGTCCTGGCCCGAGATGCGCGCGACCGCGTCGGGCAGCGACGGCGCGTCCGCGATCAGCTCGCCGATCCGCTCCTTCAGGAGCTGGGTGTAGAGGAGCTGCTTGGCGTACTTCCACTCGTAGAGCGCCTTGCCCTCGTCGAGCCCCTCGTAGCACTGGAGCCGGATGAGATGCCGCCCCGTCACCTCGGCGAGGGTCTTGGCCAGCTCCGTCTTGCCCACGCCGGCCGGCCCCTCGATGAGCACGGGGCGTCCCATGCGCGCGGCGAGGAAGACCACGGTGGAGATGCGGCGGTTGGCGATGTAGCGGGCGTTCTTGAACTGCTGCTGGACGTCCTCGACGGACTGAAACATGTCGGCTCCCTGAGTGTGAATTGGCGGCCAGTGTA